>SXGU01081430.1_pt1 | contig 57945 bp, 49 predicted proteins | sample 3174531 | NCBI WGS metagenome assembly SXGU01 (sample SAMN11356863, study PRJNA531348) | freshwater metagenome | isolation source: freshwater sample F1-140 | place: China: Fuxian Lake, Yuxi | collected 2017-12-25 | reverse complement strand
GGGGACCTTCAAAAACATTTGTCTGGTTTGCCGAGGAATTTGGCGAATTGGCGCACGCGATCGGCAAGCATGAACGAGGTGATGGCGATCCGGCAAATTTGCGCGAAGAATTCGCCGATTGCTTGGCGTGGATGTGCACGCTTGCAAACATTTGCGATGTCGATCTCGAACAAGCGATTCGGGAAAAATATATGACAGACGGTGGACCGAAAGGCACGAAATGACCTCTGCGTGCGGAGTCTGTGCTATCCACGAAAACGAAAGACTCGGCGAACTTGTCGCATGGGAAAGTGATCGATGGATTCTTCGACATCACGCTGCCCCAGCTCCATTGGCTGGCTGGTTTCTTTTGGACACCAAGCGACATGTCGCAAGCGCCGCGGACTTTGACGCTCTGGAAGAGGCGGAATTCGCTCAAGTTCTCGGTGCGGCGATGCGGGCGATTCGCAGTGCGGTTGAAGTTCCTCGTGTCTATGTGATTCTGTTTGGCGAAGGCGCGCAACATGTGCATGCGCATCTCATTCCGCGAGATCCGTCGCAGTCTGGAACTGCAGCGTGGGAGATTGCCGATTGGTACAGAGCGGTTGATTCTGGAAAACGCCCCGCAGCGCCATCACAAAATGTCGCGTGTGCGGTGCAGCGAGTCCGTGAAGAAATGCGAGCGACTGTCAAGATTTGATTGGATTCTCTGCGTTTGCAATATGAGCCGCGGCAGTTCCGGCAACAAAGCCGCTTGCCCACGCCCATTGAAAACTGAATCCTCCAATTCGACCGTCGACATCGAGCATTTCGCCACAAAGAAAGAGCCGTGGACATTTCAGGCTTTCAAGTCGATCGATGTTCAGTTCTACAAGCGGCACGCCGCCCGCGGTTGTTTCTGCGGCGGTAAAACCGCGGGTTCCACTTGGAATGACTTCGCATGCAGTCAGATTTCGCACCAACACACTGCGTCTTTCACGCGTCAATTGTTGCACGCCACAAGCTGGATCGACGGCAGCTTGAAGGCACGCTGCGCGAAAAAATCGCTCTGGAAGTCGTCCTTTGAGAAAAGATAAAAGACTTTGCCCTTTGGTTTGCACAAGTTCCTGCTCGAGCGATTCTGATCGCACCCCAGGCATCCAATTGATTCGCAGTCGCGCGTTTGGATCGACATCCAAAAGATGAAGCCAGTGTCGACTGACATCGAGGACCGCGGGTCCAGTGAGTCCGAAATGCGCGCAAAGCACCGCGCCGCAAACGGGAGCAATTGACTTACCCGCACTATCGCGGGCGGGCGTTCCATCAGCACGAATCGCCGTCAACTCTGCGGGAAGTGCAAGACCGCTGAGCGCCGTCAGCCAATGATCCGTTGGCAGTGTCAGTGGCACAAGCGCAGGGACGACGAGAGGCGTGATCGAATGTCCAAGGGATCGCGCGATTGTGAAACCGTGGCCGTCTGATCCAGATTTCGGCAGGCTCATACCACCCATGCAAAGAATGACGGTTCTTGCAAGCATCGTCTCTTCGCCGAAATGAATTTGAAATCCTCCATCAACTTGAACAACACTTTCAACGCGCCGCGGGTGAAGGATCTTTACGCCAGCTGAATGCGCAGCACTCACCAGCGCATCGAGCACGCTGCGAGCCTTGTCGGTCGTGGGAAAAAGTTTTCCAGTTTCCTCGCGCTTCAGTTCAACGCCACATTCTGCGAAGAAATCGATTGTTGATTCGACTGGGAATCGGCGCAGAATTCGTCGAATCAATTGAGGAGAGCCGCCGGCATAGTCCCGTTCATCAACCACGTGATGAGTGACATTGCATCTGCCGCCGCCTGCAACGAGAATCTTCGCTCCAAGTGTTCGAGCGCCGTCGATGGCAACGATTTTTAGAGTGGGGCTTTCACGCGCTGCCCAAATTGCAGCGAACAGTCCTGCCGCACCTGCGCCAATGATTGCAATGTCAACGCAGGGGTGAGAGGGGGTGTCGGCGCTCGAATCGTTCACGGCTTGGCAGAGAGCGTAAAACTCTCCTCAATATCACGGAATTTCTCGCCGCTGTATTTCACTCGAACTGCGGCGCCAGCTTTTCCTTGCACGATGAATCGAAACGTTTCAGTCGAAAGCCCAGAGATCCCTCCATCGACGGCGAGTTCCTGTGGATTGAAACGAACAGGTTCGAATGTGGTGCCAAGTCGTTGAGGCATTGGGCCAGCGGAGACAACGGTGATGTTCGCTCCGTCGACTGTCAATCGATCGGGCATTCCGATGTGCTTTTTCTCTGCGCGCAAAGTACGGGTTGGTATGCGGCGATCGTTGGCGATTTCAATCGTGATCATCCAAAGGCCGTCGCTCATCGGCTTGATCAGAATCGACTGGAATCGAAGCAGTGGCATCTGCTCGGCGTGAAATGCGGTGAAGGCAAAGTTACGGTGCGCTTCCTCTTCCAACATAAAAGGTGGCGGAATTCGGCTTGACCATTTATTCCCGCCGCCAATTAAAACAGTTCCATATTCGGGGTGCTGCAATTCCTTCCAGTCCGTCGTTGTCTGACCAAAGAGCAGTCGATCGCGCCAACGCGTCATCTGTTCGGGCGAAGGATCAGATCCATTTTGCATAATGCGTTTATCACTCCAAAGTTCGTTGGTGAACGTGATCACCCCAAGCGATTCGGCGAGCCAATTCACAAATCCGCCGTGGACGGTGTACAGATCCTGATAGATCACCATTGAACGATAGAAGGGGAGCATCTCTGCACCAACATTCGCGATCGAGTCATATGTTGCTCGATCGGCTCCGACATATTCGCCCTCGAGATAATTCGCGCCTGGTCCGCGCAGAATCATTCCGCCAGCATTGTGATAACTCTGGCCTGCCGCAATGTTGGGATGCTTCAGAATCCACTGTGCAACAGCCTTTGTTTCTGGAAAGCAAAGTGGAAAGTCTCCAGCGCCGTTTTGCACATGTTCTGGTTGCCAGTCGGCGGGCCAATTTCGATTCATGTCATATCCACCAGGTCCGTCTTCGTTCACTCGGCCATCTCCATCGTTGTCGATTCCTTCGCTGCCCGCCATCGACCACTCTCCGTACTCCATCGTTCCGTCGGGACGAAGTTCTGTCGATACTCGTTCAAGGATGCGCGGGTCGCGTGCATTGCGGCGATGGGAACCCTGTGGATCCTTGCGCCACATTTGTCCGATGGATCCGTCACCGTCAAGATCATCTGGTCCATCGTCGTCGCACACTCCATCGCGATCATCATCCGTGGGTTGCATTCCAGTTCGCGACGAGTGCGGACTATTTTGTTGGTTGAACCAGTTCGCGCGTCCATCTGGATTGACCGAAGGAAGAAAATAGAACGCGCAACGATCGACGAGTTGCGTCAACGCCGGGACTTTTCCATACGCGCGGCAGAGATAGTCAACGGAATACATCACAGTTTCCGTCGATTGGATTTCATTGCCGTGGATGTTGCCATCGATCCACATCGCAGGCTTGGAAGTATCTGCGCCAGTCGCGGGATTATTGAGAGTGATGACAATAAGCGGTCGATTCAGCGATGATCTGCCGATTTCCTGTAGCGAGAGCAAATTTGGATACGCAGCCACCAGATCATTCGCCATCTTGAGAACATCGGGATAGTCATAGAAACGATTCCAAGCGATGTTGACTTTGCCAGGCAATTGCTGTTGGGCTGTTGCGGAGGCCACAGGAATCACAAGCAGTAGAAGTGCCGAAAACAATTTGCCGATTTTCATGGGATGACCTCCGTTGGCAGAGTGACCTTCTCGCCAGTGATCGACGCGCGATATGTTCCGCATGGTTCCCATTTCACTTCAAGAATGGTGGATTCAAGATTGTTTGGATCGGCGGATGAAGACTGCACAAGCCACCGAAAAGATTTTTGTCCACCTGCGCCAGCGAGTCCATCGACGATGGTCACGCGTTGACCTGAGAGGATTCGATCCTTGGGAGTTGAGATTCGAACAATGATCGGGACTGGTTGATTGTTTGTTCGCCCCATCGCGGTCGCGGTTGGAAGCCAACCGTCGTTGAAAATTTCCGCCTCGATTTCATATACACCAGGCGCGCTCATTTTTGATTTCAAGTTGCGAAGCGAAATCTTTGGTTGGCGCGTGGCGAGCTCGCTGAGAAAACCTGCGACAGCATCGCCAAGCTTTGGGATTTCACTCGGAGGCGGATTAGATCTAAAACCAGCGCGAAATCCGCCAATTTCGACTGGTCCAAGAGTCGGGTGATTAAAAGGAGTCCACGGCAGAAACCCCCGACCATCTTGATCACGGTCGTTCCATGCAAGCCATCCCGCGCCTTCTTCATCGGCAGCTTTTTCTGGAGTATTGGCAGGAGGCGTAGGCGTTGCAGGCGCAGCGGGATCAACTGGCGCAGCGGGAATTGGCGAAGCATCTGGTCGTCCCCACGCTTGAGTCGCAAATGTCGCAATCCCTCGATGGGCATACAGCCACAGCGCAAACGATCCCGATGGATCACAGTCAACTGTGCGAGATTGTCCGGAAAGATCTCGCCATTTGCGTCCCATTTCTTCCCAAGTTGAAGCATCGCCAGGATCCAAAGCGAGTGGAGTTTTTCCAGTGATGTCGCGCGGTTTCGAATCCGGAGTCTTCACCAAATTATCCCAGCGCCCAATGACAAGTGCTCCGACGATGCGCGGATGTTCAAATACGAATTTGAGGAGAGCCTGCGACTCGGGCTCGCTCATTTGAAAATGGCCAGCGGAAGGATCAAATTCAGGCCATCGATGCGGAAAGTTGCGGTCGATATCAACGCCACCTATCTCGTCTTCCGCAATAAGTCCATCGTGATCTGAGTCCAATCCTTCTGTATAAAGCGTATAAATTGCGCGCTGATTTTTCGTCGCGTCTGGAGTTTTCAGAAGCCGAGGTTCGTTGGGATCAGCAAGATGCGTCGGCGGATCGTTCGCAGGAGGGTTGATCCTGCGCATCATCGTGATCGCGCCATCGCCATTGATGTCACGAGGAGGATCTTCGTCAATGCGTCCATCGCGATCTTCGTCAACGGGTCTTGTATTGCGATTTGCACGGCTATCAGAGGACATGAACGTATCGAGAAACACATCAGGATTCGCGCAAGGAATGAGATAAAAAGTATTCTTCTTCAGAATCTCTGGAGTTTCAAGAAGTTTATTGATAGACGCGACTGCGATTGCGACCGAACTCGGTCGGCTTCCATCGAGACCGCTGACGAGCAAGATGGCTGGTTTCTTCTGCGCATCCACAAGATTCTCGCTGAGTGTGATCGCCTCGATTGGCTGGCCAGACCAAGATTTTCCAATGGTGGTAATCGATGCCCGTGCACGGTTGTTTTGAACAATCGTCCGTGCTTGCGCAATCGCATCACGCGGAGTGATGATCGGTGCGGCAGGTGGGTCACTGCAAAAACCAACTGCGAGAAGAGCGATCGGAATCCAGAACATGTTTTACATCTCCGTTGAAAGCGTTGCATTATCCATTGTGTACAAGCCAACGAGCCATTTTTCGACAACATATGGATCAATATGAAAGACACCTTCGAGTGTCCCTACACGGACGACATGCCTTTTCGAGTTGTCAGCAGGTGTGGAGAGTTTCACCTCGATCGCGTCATACGGCGAGGGTGGAACTCCGATACAGCAACCATCCCATTGATTCAGCATGACAAGGCATTCGCTTGATTCTGTCACGATGAGTGGAAATGCGATGAATCCAGAGATTCGGACATACGCACCATTGAGCAGTGCAATTCGCTGCGGAATCTCTTTCTCGCCGAGGCGGGGGATATAGGTGTCTGATGCGCTGATCAGCAATTCCCAAGTCACCTCGTATGGACTTTCTTTTGTGCCTTTGCCGTGGATGACAAATTTTCCGTCTGCGGAAATCTCATCATCCTTTTGAACGAGTCTTCCTGGTCGAACCTTCGCATCTTTGATTGTTTGATCAAGACCTTTGGTAAATGTTCCAAGAGGTGTTGATGCGGAAGCGGGTTCGGCGGCTAATGGTGCTTTTGGTGCGACAGGTGGGGGAGTTATCGTTGGGACTGAAGTTGCCGCGCTGCTTGCAATCTCACCTTGGGTAGTAGGAGAGGACTCTGGGGCTGGGATCAAAAAAAGCACCGCAAAACCAGCTGCAACAAGAATTGTGATTGTGATCCAGAATGTTCGCATAGTAGTTTTTGGGCGGGAATAAAACCTTATGCGATCGGACGCAAGTGTCGAGCGACTGAAGTTCGATAAGACTTGATTGCGGGAATGATCCCCGCAAGAGCGGCAAGCACAACTGCGCCCGCTATCACAAGCGCAGCGGAGCGAGGATCGATCGTTCCTGCGACTGTGATTCCAATGCGCTGCGCGAGAATTGCGCTTGCAATGGCACTTCCACCAAAGGCAAGAATCGCGCCGAGAATGGAACCAATCAGACCAATCAGCGTGCTTTCAGTGATGGCAAGTGCGAAGACACGCCACGCGCTTGCGCCGAGGACGCGCAAGACTGCAACTTGACGGCGACGCAGTTCCATTGATGCAACCATCGCAAGCATGATGCTGATCGCACTCGAAACCAATACGACGACCGCCATTGCAAGGAAGAGCCAATCAATGTCACCGACGATCGCCATCAAGCGTCCGATCTGTTGAGCGGGTTGCGCAACAGTGATCGCCATGTCGCGGCGAAGTCGGTCAAACTGCGCGGCGATTGATGCAGATGCGTCGCTTCCTGGTCGAGTTGGAAGTCGCAGGAGAATCCCAGTCACAAGTTTGTCAGCGTCGGTCAGGTCTGCAGCATCGACGTGTTCGTGGTCATGTGCATGATCGTGATCCGCATGATCGTGATCCGCTTCCTCTTCGTGCGCCGCTTGATCAGCCTTTTCTCGGCGGTCTTCTGCATGAATGATCCAAGTGCTTTGCAGATTGGTGAAAAGCGCTCGATCGTGGGCGGAGCCAGTTGGTTGCAGAATGCCAACAACTTCGTATGGATGGTCCGCATGTTCGTGTCCGCCTTCTCGGCTTGCACCGGTTCCGTGGGTGAAGACAATTTTCTGGCCGACGCTCAAATTATGTTCACTCGCAGCTTGCGATCCAGCGACGACCTGAAAATCTTCAGCAAATGATTTCCCGGATGCAAATTGAAATGGCTGTCCGCTGACAGGTTCGAAGTTGCTCAAGAACTCCGGGGTTGTCGCCATCACCGGGCTTCCACGAAATGAATCGCCGAGTTGAGTTGGAATTGCCCATTGCCATGGAAAACTATTTTTGATCTCTTCTAATTTTGCCCATGCAATTGGATTCGCAGGAGCGTTGGCATAAAAAAGTCCGTTGAGAACTCCGACGAGTGGGCTTGCGTCCGCGCTCACTAGAAGATGGATGTTTCCAGTTCCGCGCCGAAATGCTTGCGATGCCGCTTCACGCAAAGACATCAGCACTAAAAGCAACGCCACTGCAATGGCGACCATGGCGACGGTGACAGAACTTGCCAAGAATCGTGCACGAAGGCTTCGCAGCACGATGATCATGTCATTCATCGGACTGCCTCCGTTGGCGCAAACTGTGAGACTTCGACAATTCTTGTGAATGCCTCGCGTAGAGAAGGATCGTGGCTTGTCACGATGAGTGCAGCCCCCGCAGCACGAGCGGCTTCTTTGATCAGATCAATAGCCATTCGTGCGTTGGCAGGATCGAGGCTTGCGGTTGGTTCGTCCGCAAGCACGACGCAGGGTTCTCCAGCGACGGCACGCGCGACTGCCACACGCTGCTGTTGACCAACAGAAAGCATTTCGACTGGAGAATGTGGATCTGCGATTGCGAGTTTGCTCAGCGCGGATTCTGCGCGTGAACGCTGCTGGACAGTCGAGTATCCCGCCAACATCAGCGCCATCATGACATTTTCAAGGGCTGTAAAACCTTGCAGCAAGTTGAATGTCTGGAAAATCATTCCGATATTCTTGCCCCGAAAAATATCGCGCTGTGCCCCGTGCAGACCCAGAATATTCGTTCCGCGAATTCGGATTTCGCCGGCGGAAGCATTTTCGATTCCTGCAATCAAGTGAAGCAATGTCGACTTGCCAGATCCAGATGAACCTGCGAGCAGGACATGTTCTTTCGATGCGACATGGAAGTATGGAATCGAAAGTTGGAAGCCTCTGCGATACGCAAAGTGCAGATCAGAAATTTCAATTCCGTGGGTAGCGTCAGAATGTGTGGGCGATGCGCTGTTCATCTTTATAGCCTAGCCAAGATGATCATCCAATGTCGCTCAATCCCAGAGCCGCGCCATACAGTCCAAGAACTCTCTTGCGAAGTGCAAGGTCGCACGATTCGGTCAAGTCGCCACTCGTGCCGATCCAATCTTGCGCATCGCTCTTTGCATGGTTGAGCAGTGAAAAGTCTCGTGTCAAATCTGCAACTTGAAGCGGAGGAAGTCCGGATTGACGTGCGCCAAAGAATTCGCCTGGGCCACGCAACTTCAAGTCAAGTTCTGCAATCTCAAATCCATCGGTACTTTTTGCAATCGCGTCAAATCTGCCTTGAGCGATGTCGCTGGGAGGGTCGCCGATCAACACGCAATATCCAGGCTTTCCGCCACGACCGACGCGCCCCCGCAATTGATGCAGTTGCGCAAGTCCAAACCGTTCCGCATGCTCGATGATCATGACAGTTGCGTTTGGAATATCAACTCCAACTTCGATGATGATCGTCGAGACGAGCGCGTCGATTTTCCCTGCACGAAAGTCTTCCATCACTTGATCACACTCCGCGCTCTTCATCTGGCCGTGCAATTGGCCAATGCGACACCCGCGCAATTGACTTTCTGCAAGACTTTTCGCATGAGATGCAACATCTTTCAGGCCAAGTTCGCTTTCTTGAATCGCAGGAACGACCACGAACGCCTGCTCGCCACGATCGATCCTTGTTTTGAGCCACGCGTATACCTCGGGAGAGCGGATGGATGGCATCACGCGTGTTGTTGGGGCTGTGCGTCCGGGCAAAAGTCCCCGCAATGAACTGACATCCAGATCGCCAAAGAACGAAAGCGCAAGCGTTCGTGGAATGGGAGTCGCCGTCATCACAAGAGTGTGTGGGACTTGTTCTGGAGTTGCGCCCTTTGCCCGAAGCGCGGCGCGTTGTTCAACTCCGAAGCGATGTTGCTCGTCGATGATCGCGATGGCCAAACTCTTGAAACGAATTTCTTCCCCAAGCAACGCGTGCGTGCCGACAGCGAGGTCGAAATCTCCAGATGCAAGTCCATTGATCACAATCGCGCGATCAGCGGTGCGCAAACTTCCGCTCATTCCAGCAATTCGAACTCGACTGCCTTTGAGCATCTCTTCCACAGTTCGCAGGTGCTGATCCGCGAGGATTTCCGTTGGCGCAAGCAGAACTGCTTGATGCCCATTCGCAATCGCAGTCAACATTGCATGCACGGCGACGGCTGTTTTTCCCGATCCAACATCGCCTTGGAGAAGTCGATTCATTGGAATTGTCTTTGCAAGATCATCTGAAATTTCTTTGCACACTTGCCGCTGCGCATCGGTGAGAGCGAATGGAATACGCGCGAGAATTTTCTGCTCAATCGCAGGTGTCAACGCAAGGGATGGCGCGCTCATTGAATAACGAACCTGCCATCGACGCATCGCCATCGCAAGTTGCAAACAGAGCAGTTCGTCGTATGCCAATCGCGTTCTCCCTCGTTCAGCTTCAGTCGCATCTTTGGGAGCGTGGACCATTCGATATGCATCTCGCAGTGAAACAAGACCGCGCCGAGCGATGATCTCTGGACGAATCAGATCGACAACGGATTCGAGCGCGGGTTGCAATACAGCGCCAAGAACTTTTTCGATTCTCGCCGTTGCCAATTCTTCGGTTGCCGAATAGATCGGACGCAATCGTCCCGCACGAACTGGCACTTGATCATCTTCGTTCACTGGTTCCCAAAGTGGATTGACCATTTCGAGATATCCGCCGCGTACTTTCGCGCGACCTTTGGCAATTCCCATTTGCCCAGGATGAATTCGCTTCATCAGCCAGGGAGCGTTGAACCAAACAAGTCGAATCGTGCCGCTCTCGTCCGCGAGGATCGCTTCGACTCTTGGTCGGCGAGATGGAATATGACGCACCTTTTGGATTTCGCCGCGAACGGTGCGAGTGACAGATGCGTCGGCAAGCTCTGTCGCCTCCTTCGCATCCGTGACCGCGGCCTCGGCAACTTCTATTTCATATCGAATTGGGAGATGATTGAGCAAATCTCCAACAGTCCGCAATCCTAAATATGCAAAGCGTGCGCCGATCTGGGATCCAACTCCCGCGAGGTGGACGATGGGAGCATCGAGAGCAATCTTTGTTGTTGGCTCTGCGTCTGGACTCACGCTTCATACGATAGACGCATGGCCCGGAAACCCTTTGATCCTTCACTTGCAGCTGGCGGATTGTTCGACAAGGCGGCATCGCCCTCGCAGTCGAATGAAGAATCGAAGGTTCCGACAGTGCTTGGCGTCTCGGATCTTTCGTTACTCATCCGCAATGCGCTCGAAGGTGGTGTTGGCTCTGTTCGCGTGATTGGTGAGATGTCAAATTTTCGCGCCGTGCAAGGGCACTGGTATTTCTCGCTCAAGGATGCGAATGCTCGAATCGATTGCATGATGTTTCGGTCTGCGGCGGATCGAAGCGTTTGTAAACCAACAGATGGAATCGAGGTGATTGTCACTGGACAGGTGACCCACTATCCGCCTCAAGGTCGCACGCAGATCCAGTGCGCGAAATTGGAATTGGCCGGAGCGGGGGATCTTGATGCGCAATTCCGGCAACTCTGCTTGGAACTGCGTGGACTTGGATATTTCGACGACTCCGCAAAGGTCGAGATTCCGGCGATGCCAATGTGCATCGCACTCTTGACAAGCGCGGGCAGTGCGGCGGAGGCGGATTGTCTTGATGCCGCTCGCCAGACTTTTCCATCAACGAAAATCATTGCCGTCGATATTCGTGTGCAAGGGGCGCAAGCCGCGCAAGGAATTGCCAATGCGATTGCCGCCGTCGATGCCTCCGCGAAACGGCTTGGAATCGAAGTCATTCTGCTCGTTCGAGGTGGCGGAAGTCGCGAAGATCTTTGGGCATTCAACGAGCGTGTGGTTGCCGACGCAATTCGCCGCTGCGCGACTCCAATCGTGACTGGGATCGGGCACGAAATCGATACCACGATTGCAGATCTCGTCGCGGATCTTCGCGCGGCAACTCCATCGCGTGCAGTGACTGAAGTTCTTCCCAAGCGCGAAATCCTGCACGAACAACTTGCCGCGCTTACTCGACGACTCTCGCGTGCTGTAACCACACATTTCGAGCGCGCTCGAGCACGAGTCGAACTTGCGGCGCGTTCGCGCGGATTGATTGATCCACTGACGGGTCTGACTATTCATCACAATCGTTTGATGCGCAGCGCGACGGCGCTTGTTCACACCATGCGACAGAGAAACAATCGGCGGGAGCAACTTCTCGCAGGTTCGCTCGCGCGGCTTGCGCAGGTTCATCCGATGAGTCGCCTGAAAACAGCGGATGCGAAAATCTTGGCGGCAAGCGCAAGTTTGCGACGCAGCGGGCAAACTCTTGTTGATACAGCCGGTCGCCGCATTGAATCGTCCTCGCGCACGCTCGAAGCGATTGGTCCAATGGCAGTCTTACAACGGGGATATTCGCTGACTTTGAACTCCAGCGGAACGCCAGTTCGCAGCGCGGAATCCCTGCGCATTGGCGAAAGTATCGAGAGTGTTTTTGCCGATGGGCAAGTTGGAAGTGTGGTTGATCGGATTGTGCCTTCAAAGTCCACGAGCGCATTACCAGCAAAGCCTTCTGATGGCGGATCACTAGACTCCACACTATGAGCGAAGCGAAATCCAATCGAGCAGCGAGCAAGCCTCCAACCGTTGATGCCGAGGATCTCTCGAGCATCACATACGAAGCCGCATTGACAGAGTTGGAATCGATCATCGCCCGGATCGAATCTGGTGATGTTGCGCTCGAGGAAAGTTTGCGTCAATATCGCAGAGGCGCGGCGCTTGTTCGACGATGTCGAGATGTTCTGGATGGAGCGCGCGCTGAAATCGAACGGATTGCAGCAGCGGATCTGATTGCTAAAGCCGAATCGACAGGCGCTTGATGCGCAGCAAACGATCACGATGAACGACACGCTCTTGATTTGGATCCCACATCTTTTGGGTCTGGCTTTTGTCTTCGCATTTGGTGCATGTGTCGGTAGTTTCATCAATGTTGTTTCACTGCGAATCCCAGAAGGAATGAGCATCATTTCGCCGCCGAGTCGCTGTTCAATATGTGGTCGCCGATTGACGTGGTATGAAAATCTTCCAGTCATTGGTTGGCTCATCGCTCTTGGAAGATGTTGGTCGTGCAAGTCGCATATCTCGTTTCGATATCCTGCGGTCGAGATCATCACTGGTGGACTCTTCGCTGCGTATTACGCTGCGGTCTTTGTCGCGGATCCCTATGGATGGCTTGGACGATTTGGAGGCGGATGGTTTCAGAGTCAGGGTTTTATCGCGACCATTCCAGCATTCGCAGCGATCGTTGCACTGCTCGCCGCGCTGTTCGCCGCGACATTGACTGATCTTCGAACATTTTCGATTCCACTGTCAATCACTCTGACTTCGACACTCATTGGACTTGTGGCGTGGACTGTGCAGGGGATGATCACATCGCCAACTCGCCCGCAACCTTGGCCTATTCCTCTTGCTGAAAGTTGGCCCACTTGCGCCGCGGTCATCGGAGGAGGTTGCGGTACGGCGATTTCCCTCTTGTTGCTTGCAAAGGGAACTTTTGTCCGATCTTTCAGCGACTATCACGAGTTTGTCAAGGAAGGGGAAGTGCTGGCGGATTACCCTCACGCTCGCCGCGAAATGAGGCGTGAATTGGTGTTCTTGCTGCCGATCGTTGCTCTCGCCGCGGTTGGTTTTTTCGCTGGGAAAGGGATGGATGGTTCTCCGCCACAAGTCCTGCAAAGCCTTGGAGGAGCTGGGCTTGGATATTTTGCTGGGGCTGGAATAATGTGGTTTGTCCGCATTTTGGCATCGTTGATCAAGGGCGTTGAAGCCATGGGTATGGGCGACGTGCATTTGATGGGTGCCGCAGGCGCGACACTTGGATGGATCGACCCTGTAGTGGCTTTTTTCCTCGCACCGTTTTCTGGACTTGCATGGGTAGCAATCAGCGGAGTGTGGGGATCGGTTCGCAAGGGTTCATCTCGTCGCGAAATTCCATACGGTCCCCATCTTGCGCTTGCGATTGTCGCTGTCGTCCTTCTTCGACCCGTGATCATCGACGCGGGCAGATTGCTCTTCCCAGGCTTGATTTCTGCAAATACCTCTTTACATGAGCGACCTTATCGGTTCAAATAGGCGCACGCTTTCGGAATGTCCGAAAGTAAAAATCACGTTTGGAGAAAGGACTCTCGAATGAAAAAGACATGGATTGTTTGCGGCGGTATCGCCATCCTCGCCCTTGCGGCGGGTTGTGACAGTTCGGCTCAAAAACAAAACGCAACATTGCTGAGCGAGAATGAAACGCTCAAGCAACAGCTCGCAACAAATTCCGCGGCGCTCGAACAAGCAGACCGCGAGAAGCAAGCCGCGATTGCGCGTGCTCAGGCCGCAGAAGAACAATCGAAGAGTTCGATTGCAGATCCTGCGACCGCGGATACTGGCGCATTTGCAGGAATTGAAGGTGTGACCGCAACAGCGCAGGGTTCGGACATTCACGTTTCAATCGAAGGCGATGTCCTGTTCGACTCGGGTAAAGATGTGCTGAAAAGTGGATCGAAAAAGTCACTCGATAAAATCGTCGGAATCTTGAAGGACAATTATGCATCCAAGTCGGTTGATGTGGCGGGATTCACGGACACGGATCCGATTAAGTATTCCGCATTCAAGAACAACTACTACCTCGGCTTCGAGCGGGCGTATGCAGTTCGCGAATATCTGATCTCCAAGGGATTGAATGGCAAGCAGATTTCGCTCTCAAGCTTCGGCCCTGATGTGCCTCTCGATTCCAAGGCAAAGAGCCGACGCGTTGAGATCGTCTTGATTGGTCAGTAAAAAAAACGCCTAGAATTTTACGCCGAGACCTTCGGCGCGAATCTTCTGCATCAGTAATTCGACTTCGCCCAGTACGCTCTTCAGCCGCTGGGCGGAGTCGTTTAATGAGTTATATAAATCTGGGTTGCTCATCAGTTGCCCAACTGTCCCCTTGCCATCTTGTGCCTGCTTTGTCAGCAATTCAATTTGTGCAAGGGTTTTTGAGAGTTGGTCAAAGACTGGTTGGACACCAGCAATAAATGCGTTTGCGTTGCCTTGCACACTGTTGACGGTTTTGGTCAGTGCCATCAAAGTTGATGCCATCGAATCGATCACGTCATTTGCCTTGGCGACTGCGCTCTTCGCATCCGCGAGCATTTGCTCGTCTCCAAGCCATTTCTGGGCATCTTTGCCCAGTTCATCAATTCTCCGCATTGCCAAATCAAGACCAGCAAGTTTTTCTCCAAGCACGCGGGAAAGACGCTCCTCGATTCCCTCAAACTTTGCTGTGACGATCGCATTTCCATCGTGCGGTAGTGTTGCGCCGCCAGTCGAATATCCAACTGGAATCGCAAAGTCCAAGCGCGCGGTACCACCGATCAAACTGGAAGTGACTACCGCATCGACTCCAGCGGGAATATCAATTGATCCGTTGATATTCAAAATAATTTGCACCGGGTTTTCGTTGTCAATCACAACCTTGACTTCTTTGACCTCTCCGATTGGCACGCCAACAAGTGTGACCTGACTTCCTAATCGCAATCCGAGTGCCTGATTCGCATGGACCGCAACATCGTATGACTGTCGAAGCGATGTGTTGATATTGCCAAAGAGAAGCAATAGAAATGCGAATCCCACGACTCCCAAGATGGCGACAATTCCAATGACGAAGTTTCGAGTGGTTTCTTTCATAACTACCTTTGAGCTCCATCATCCCTATTTCCACGGATTCGTGCTAGTTCATCAACGCCAAGTTCTCCACGCAGAAACTGACCTGCTATTGGATCGGTTGTGGATTGAAATTCACCAGCAGACCCTTGCAGGATGACTTTTCCCTCGTGCAGAAGCACGAGATGATCTGCGATTCGATACGCGCTGACCAAATCGTGCGTCACAACGATGCTTGTAATCCCAAGGGTTTGCGATAATTTCAAGATCAGTTGATTGATGACTTCCGATCGGATTGGGTCAAGGCCAGTCGTTGGCTCGTCATAAAGCACCACTCTGGGTTCAAGCACGACCGCGCGCGCTAGGGCGACGCGCTTGCGTTGTCCGCCAGACAATTCGGCAGGCATTTGATCAATCACTTCGTCCAGAGCGACCAAATCCAGAACTCGCTTGACTTTCTCTTGGATGACTTTTTCATCGATCATCCCATGCTCACGCAGTGGGAAGGCAATATTTTCCCGCACATTCATTGAATCGAAGAGAGCGCTCTGCTGAAAGAGAAATCCAATTTGTCTGCGGACGATGCCAAGTTCTCGCTCTGGCAATTTGTCAATACGAGTGGATCCAAACCAAACCTCGCCTCGATCTGGACGCAGTAATCCAACGAGATGTTTCAAGAGGACGCTCTTGCCGCATCCTGAAGCGCCGAGGACCACGGTGATTTTACCGCTGGGGAATTCGAGATTGACTCCGCGAAGTACATCGCGCCGAGCGAATCGCTTGCGAAGATTCACCACCCTCATATCAATCTGAACGCTCATAACTTCATCCTATGATCTCCTTGGCAACACCATGGCACATCAACAGCGCGAAAATCAAAAAGCAGCAACATCCGACATTGTCCTGCAAAGTACGGTCTTCGCCGTCGAGCGTTTGCAGGTCACCCTGCGCGGGGGGGAAACGGCTGTTCGTCACATCGTTCGACACCCTGGAGCGGTGTGTGTTCTGGGAGTTCTCGACGATGGTCGGCTGGTCACAATTCGCAATTTCCGAATCGCCATCGGAAAGTGGATGAATGAATTCTGCGCAGGCAAGTTGGAACCTGGCGAAAACCCACTTCATGCCGCTGCCCGAGAATTGGAGGAGGAGACTGGCTATCAAGCAGGCACGATCGAATCACTTGGAACCTTTTATACATCCCCAGGCTTCACCGACGAATTGATGCACGCATTCGTCGCTCGTCAACTGCGCCCATGCCCCGCGCGTTTGGAATTGGATGAGCGGATCGAGGTTGTCCTGAGGACCACCGACGAGTTTTCGGAGTTGGTTCGAACTGGCGAAGTCTGTGATGGAAAAACGCTGGCAACATTTCTCCGTTGGCAGTTGGCGCAATCATGACCAAGAATTTTTACGATGGCGACGCTTCGGATTCTTGCGACCCTCTCTTGGGCAGCGTGATGCAGGAGAATTTGATTCCAGAGCGACCTTGGACATGGTCAATTCCAGTGGTTCGCATCCGAAGTTATTCGATTCGATTGCATGTCACCTTATTGGCGTTCGTGGTCCTGCAGATTCTCAGGACATTTTTATCGTCGGCTACTGGCCCGCTTCCAAGCGAAAGCGCGCCGATGATTGTTTCGCTTGTCGCGCTCGTTTGGCTCGTCATAATTCACGATGCGGCGCGCGAATTCATTTCTCGAAGAATGGGAGCAGAACACTCATCGCTCATGCTTTGGCCCGCAGGCGGAATTTCCTGGCGGCAACCAAGCGATGTATGGGTCAACCGACTCTCGTCTGCTCTTGCTGGTCCAGTCGCATTATTGTTCGTGGGTGTTTGTATTGCTGGGACTCTCTTCGTTCGCCTTGGATCATGGCAGAGCGCGCTTCTGCCATCTCCACTTTCCCTCGAGGGGCTTTCGCTTTTCGATTCTGATCGATTCGGCGCAATTCTTTGGTTGATTCTGTGGACCGATGCGATGGTTCTGGTTGCAAGTCTCTTCCCGATGCATCCATTTGCAGGTGGGCGAATCGTGGCATCGCTCTTGGAGATTCGATTTGATTTTCTTCGAGCTCAACGCATTTCACTTATCACCAGCATGCTTGTGGGAATCCTGTTGGCAATCCTTGCTTTGGCATTCAATTCGCTGATTGTTCTGCTCGCGGCAACGGTGGGCATTGCGACTGGAATGTCCGGCGCTCGCGCATTGATGCAGAGTGAATTCGCCTCTGGCTTTGTGCAATTTGCGCCTCGCAATCAATCAAATAGTGCGGATGAACATCGGCGAAAAAAAGAAAGCCTTGCCGCAGAAAAGTTGCGGACCGAAGAGGCGAAAGTAGATGCGATTCTTCGCAAGATCGCGCTGTCTGGGATGAATTCTCTTTCGTGGTCAGAACGCAGATTGCTCAAGAACGCAACTCGTCGCAAGCGAATGTAGGCTCACACTATGGGTGCATACGACCGTGATTACTGGAAATCAGATCCGACATCGCAAACGCGTTCGATCGGCGGGGGGATGAAGTGGACTGCGACCACATGGATCATCGTTGCATGCATTGCGATCTTTGTGCTGGATGGTTTTCTTCCACGGCAGTGGGTGGTCACCGAATCGAAGTGGCAGCCTGGGCTTCCTGATGATGTGCAGCGAATGATTCTGGATGGGAAATTTCCCACATCAACTGCCCCGCCAGACCAAAGTGCAAGCAAATTCTCGATTATCGAACAACCTGTATATGCACAGCAACCAAGCGGCCAAACCCAACTTGTCGCTGTCAACACTCTTCAGTCCATGCCATTTATTCAGAAATGGCTCTATTTTTCGACATCGACTGCGCTCTATTCAACGATTCCTGGGATCGGCACAAGCGCATTGCAACTCTGGAGATTCATCGGATTTCAATTCTGCCATGCCAGCCTTCAGCATTTGCTTTTCAATATGCTTGGGCTCTTTTTCTTCGGACCTGTTGTGGAGCGCTATCTCGGAGCGAAGAGATTCACAGCTTTTTATCTCATCTGTGGAATCGCAGGTGCGCTCATGTATCTGTTGCTCAACTTAGGTTTTTTTATTGTCACGGAATCGACCAACGGCCGCGTGATGATTCCTGGACTTCTTTCGAATGATCCTGATATGCCACTCGTCGGCGCAAGCGCAGGAGTCTTTGGAATCATCATCGCCGCAGCGCGCCTGATGCCCGACGCAACTGTCTTGTTGTTCTTCGTGATTCCAATGCGCTTGAAGACATTGGCGTATGGGCTCGTGCTGATCGCAGCCGCAAGCGTCTTGCTGAAATGGAAGAATGCAGGCGGCGAAGCGGCGCATCTTGGCGGAGCAATCGCTGGTTGGTATTTCATCAATCGTCCCGAAAGACTTCGCAGTTTCTTCGATTTTCTTGGTCGCGCAGATCCCACCAGCACGTTTCATTCTGCTCGCAAGGTTCAACGCGCAGGATTGGTTGATGGCCGAGGACCATCCAATGCGGAAATTGACCGAATTTTGGACAAAGTTCGAACCGGCGGATTGGGATCGCTCAACGAATCTGAGCGGCGAACATTGCGCGATGCAACTCGGCATCGAAGCGACTCATAATGCGGTCGAATTCGCTTTCCTTTGAGGTCTTGCGCCGATGCACTTGCGCAATTGGAGCGCATGCTCGTCGTGGTCGAGTCACAACGCCGCACGGAACTTTCGAAACTCCAGCATTTATGCCTGTTGCGACGGCAGCTGCGATGAAAGGTCTCACTCCCACACAAGTTCGCGCCACTGGCAGCGAATGCATCTTGAACAATGCATTTCATCTCCTACTGCGCCCCGGAGCTGAGCGCATCAAGAATCATGGCGGCGTCGAGAATGGCGGAGTCCATAATTTTATGCGCTGGAATGGTCCGATCCTGACGGACTCGGGTGGATTTCAAGCCTTCTCGATGGCGCAGATCAATCGGATGGATGAAGACGGCGTCACATTCAAATCATTTATCGATGGCGCGATGGTTCACCTCGGTCCAGAGTCCAGCATGAGCGTGCAACAAGCGCTTGGCGCAGATATCGCAATGGCATTTGATGATTGCCCTCCCGCCGGAGATGCGATCCCGGAAACTCAGCGCCGCGAGCGAACATTGCAAGCAAAGGATCGCACCATTCGTTGGCTCAAGCGCTGCGTCACTGCGCATCACCGCGAGGATCAAGCGCTCTTTGGAATTGTTCAAGGTGGCACCGAACTTGATCTGCGAACCGCATCCGTCGAAGAGACTTGCGCATTCGATCTCTGCGGATATGCAATCGGCGGTGTTGCGGTGGGCGAGGGGACCGATGCGATTGAACGCGTCGTTCGACACACCGCGCCGCTTTTACCCGCCAATCGTCCGCGATATCTGATGGGTGTCGGATATCCAAGAGATATCGTGATGGCTGTCGAAAGCGGTGTTGATATGTTTGACTGCGTCTTGCCGACTCGAAACGGTCGAAACGGGATGGCCTTCACTCGCGATGGCGCGCTTCGCCTGCGCAATGCGATTCACTCGGACGACCCAAATCCCATCGAACCCGACTGCGACTGCGAAGCGTGCGCGGGCGGTTTTTCCCGCGCATATTTGCGACATCTTTTTATGGCCGGGGAGATGCTTGGGCCGACATTGGTCTCACTTCACAACATCCGCCTCTTCCAAAGGCTGCTACTAGACATTCGGCGTGCAATAGAGGATGATGCGTGGCTTCAATTACGCGACCGTTGGCCCTGTGCAAATCAGGTTCAAGGTGAAACTCAAGAACTCAAAGGAGTATCGGATGAATGAAATTATGACGACATCACTTCTGCTCGGATCACTTCAAGACGCGCCACCACTTGCGGGCGAAGCTGTTGCACCCTCGACGACAGCGTCAACCACAGCAGCAGGAACCGTCCCCGCAGGAACAGGGCCAACTGCCGCCCGTCCAGCGCAAGATCCATTTGGAATGATTTGGATGCTCATTCCATTTCTTGTCATCATGGTCTTGGTCTCCGTCATGGGATCCCGCCGCGATAAGAAAAAGCGCATCGCACTTATGTCATCAATAAAGAAGCATGACGAAGTTCAAACAACTGGCGGCATTATTGGTTCAGTGGTGGAATTGAAGGATGACACCGTCGTCTTAAAGATCGACGAAAATTCAAATGTACGAATGACATTTGCGAAGAGCGCAATCGTCCAAGTCATCTCTTCTGGTTCTTCATCGGAAGTCGTCCAAGGCATCAAATCATGAACATCAAAATTGTCCCGCGATTGATCTTCGCAATCTTTGTCATCACTCTCTGCGTGTGGCAGGTCTTTCCACTTGATAGTCAAATTCGCCTTGGAAAAGATTTGCGCGGAGGAGTCAGTATGGTCTATTCCGTGGCGATGCCGCCAACGGGAGATTCACAGCGCGTGCTTGCTCAGGTTGTTGAATCTCTGAAGCGTCGCGTCAATCCGCAGGGCGTGCTCGACATCTCTCTTCAACCGCAAGGAGCCGATCGCATCGATGTTGTGATGCCATTGCCATCGCCAGAAGTTCGTGAGCTCGGCGATTCGTACAGAGCGAAAATCGCAGCACTCGGCATCCAGATGACGATCACCAGCCGCGAACTCGAACAAGCATTGGAAGCGGGAACAGCGGTAAATTTGGCGCCTGCGCCTGCAAGTGGTGCCGTGGCCGGACCTCGAAGAACCGCGCTGGCTGAATTGCAGACAGCTTTCAATGATGCCACATCCGCTCGGATCGCATATCAAGCTGCGATTGCACAGAATGCATCTGCGACAGATATTTCGGCCATCGAAGAAAAGATCGCCAAAGCCGAAGTCACCGAGCAAACATTGAGTGCTTCTATATCTGCAACAAACATCGACGAAGCAAGACTCAAGCGCGCATTTGGTCTCTCGAATATGCGGCCTTTCGCCAAGGATGCCAAGGGTGAGTTCATCACAGCGGCAGATGGAAAACGCGAAACAACGGCCAGTCCGCGCGAAGTTGAAGTGAATCAACTCAAGATTCAGTTGCCAGACTTCGCGTCAGAAATTGATGCGCTTTCGCAAATGCAGATCGACTACGCATCCAAGGTCACTGGCTATGACGATCCTGAAGATCTCAAGCGACTCTTACGCGGCGCAGGCGTGTTGGAATTTCATATCGCAGTTGGCGCAGCGACTCCAGAAGGAGTCAATCCAGACGAGATGCGAAAGCAACTTGCTGAACGCGGTCCAGCCGGTACTGATTCTCCGGTCGCTCGTTGGTTTCCGATCAATGATCCAAAGCAGTGGGGTGATAGTCCAACTGCCATCGATTCGTTGATGGCAGATCCTGCTTCATATTTGCGCAGTCGCGATATGGTTGGCGCGAAATATGACGGAGTTCCTTATGCGCTTCTCTATGTCACAGATGCGATGAGCCTCGATCATCTTGGTGGTCGACAGTGGTCGATGAAGAATGTCTTCCCAAGTCAAGATCAGCTTGGTCGTGTGGCAGTTGCATTCCAACTCGATCCTGCCGGTGGCACTTTGATGGGTCGATTGACAGGCGCAAACATCGGTCGACCGATGGGAATCGTGCTTGACGGCCAGCTTTTTTCTGCGCCCAATCTTCAGAGTCAGATTTCCAACAGTGGACAAATCACAGGCTCATTCAGCGATGAAGAAATTCAATATCTCGTTCGCGTTCTGCAAGGCGGCGAATTGGAAGCAAAGTTGCAACCAGAACCGCTGTCTGTCAGCATCCTTGGTCCAGCACTTGGTCGTGATAATTTAGAGCGTGGATTGTGGGCGGTCGTTCTCTCTGCCTTTGCGACTGCCGCCTTGATGGCGGTCTATTACCTCGGCGCTGGATTGGTTGCAGACTTCGCAATCATTCTCAATGTTGCAATGATCTTTGGAATCATGGCAGGAGTCGATGGCGCATTCACTTTGCCAGGGCTTGCAGGTGTCGCACTCGTCATCGGTATGGCGGTCGATGCCAACGTGCTTATCTATGAACGAACCCGCGAAGAACTGATTGACAATAAACAGCCACTCAAAATTGCAATCGATCTGGGATTTGCGCGCGCATTCAATGCGATCATCGACGGCAATGTCACAAATCTGATTGTCTGCGTCGTGCTGTACAAGTTGGCTGCAACTGAAGTGAAGGGATTCGCCCTCACCATGATGATCGGCGTGATCACGACTCTCTTCACGGCGCTCTTCTGCACAAGAGTGGTCTATGCAATTTTGATCAACTGGTTTGGGATGAAGCGATTACCGATGTTGCCAACAATTTTCCCTTGGCTGATGAAGTTCCTCCGGCCAAGCATTGATTGGTTGAGCATCCGATATGCACTTTGGAGTAGTTGCGGTGTGGTTTCTCTCATCTGCCTTGCTCTTTGTTGGTCTTCAGGACGAGAGATGCTCGAGACTGAATTCCGAGGCGGTGTCACGATGACTCTGATGACCCGCAAAGCTGTAACTGGCGAGCCCGCTTCTGCAAGTGGTCGTCTTCTGCTCAGCCGGGAAGCTGTCGAAGAGAAAGTTCATCAAATTGGCGAAAGCTCGACTGATCCAATTCTTCAGGAACTCCGCACGGCGAATATCCTGACAGTTGGAGACTCGACTTCTGATGGTCAAGCCAGTGGATTCCAAGTCAAAGTCTCCAACCCCGCGCAATTGGCTTCCGACAAGACTGTTACTGAACCCCTTGTGGACGCAGTTGCAAGTGCTTTTGCCGATTCCCTCGATGTGGTAAAGCCAGTCCAGTTTGCAGGATCCGATGACCCAGAAGGGGCGCTTTATACCCAAGCAATCACTTCCGACACGATTGGAGCTTCGATTGGCAAGCCCGAGATCAAGGATTCTTCCCGCGACTTCCTTGGGGGAGTCGTGATTGTACTGAAAGACCTCCAGCCTCCAATCACTATCGAGGCGGCAGAATCTCGCATCGCCCGTATGCGAAAGCAGCCAGACTTTTCCGCTATCAGTTCTCGACTCTCGCAAGTTGTCGGAGTGCAGTTGGTAGATCCGGCGAATCCCGCAAAGGGTTGGTCTTCGATTGCCGTTATGGTGATGGAGCCAACGGCTCTCTTGAGCAAGGTCGATGCCGCAACATGGGAACGCGTTGCCGCCAAACCAGAATGGCAGCTGATTCAAGCTGCATTTACCTCAAAATTGAGCTTGGATCAGGTCAACAGCTTCTCGCCAGTTGTCGCCGCCAACTTGGCTGCAACCGCAATTGTGGCGATTATCGTCAGTCTGATCGGAATGATCGTGTACATCTGGATTCGGTTTTCCAGCTTCCGTTACTCCATTGCGACCATCGTCGCTGTCGCATTTAACGTCTTGGTTTGCCTCGGTGCGTTGGCTCTAAGCCTTCGAATCGATGGGACCAGCTTTGCCAATATGACTCTTATGCAAGAGTTTCGAATAGATCTCAATGTTATTGCTGCCCTTTTGACGATCATTGGATACTCATTGAACGACACAATCGTCATCCTCGATCGCATCCGAGAAAACAAGGGCAAAAAACAGTTTGCTTCTTGGGAAAATATCAACAATGCGATCAATCAAACTTTCAGCCGAACGCTGATGACTGGTGGAACCACCCTTCTCAGCGCAACGGTCTTGTATCTCTACGGAGGTCCGGCTATTCAGCCTTTCGCCTTCACTTTCATCGTTGGTCTGCTTGCTGGTACGGTCAGTTCTGTCGTGATTGCCGCCCCTATGACTTATTTCAAGGGACAAGATCATCCAGCCACTGGTCTCGCCAAAGCAGACTCCGGAGGGGTCGTCAACCCCACTCCGGCATAGTTTCTTTTCACGGACGGTTCTTTCAAATTCTGGACATGGAGGTCCAACAATGACTCGCGGAGCTAAGATTGTCGTTTTTTCTGTCGTAGGCTTATTCTTACTTGCTGGGATCTATTACGGTTTTATGGCGCCAACCACGCCAACAGATCCGATTTCAGATTCAACCCCACAAGTCAGCGAGAGCCCAACCCTCACAATGACACCGGCCATTGATGGTCAGCCACTCAACGGATTGGGCAACAATGCTCTTCCGGCAATTGGCGATCCCGCAACTGGCACTGCACTCAACTCAACCAATCCAAACAATTGGCCATCGGTTACGGATCCTGCATTTGCACCATCGTCAGGTGGTCCAATCGCAACGCCACCTGTTGTTGTTCAGAATCCTGCCGTTGGTGGCGGCGCAGCATTTCCCTCGGATGTGCAGAATACAACCCCTGGTCCTGTCGGACCTTTTGTGACCAATTCACCAGCGCCAACCGCGCCAACTACACCTGCAAAGAAAGTCGCGCCTGCGAAAGCAAAGACTTCGTCTTACACGGTTTACACCGTCGAAGCAGGTGACACGCTGACTGCGATTGCAGGCGAATGGTTTAGAGACACCAGCAAGTGGAAAGAAATCGTTGCTGTCAATCCAGGCTTGAGCGCATCGAATTTGAAGATTGGTCAGAAGATCAATCTTCCAGCAAAGTCAGGTAGTGCATCGACGAAAGTTGCGACAGCAACCAAGTCTTCCGCGACAACGGTGACAGCTGGCAGCCAGCACATCGTTACTGCGGGTGAAACGCTTGCATCAATTTCGGATAAGGCCTATGGAAATCGCACCAACTGGAAGAAGATCTACGAAGCCAACAAGTCCGTGATTGGACAGAATCCAAGCACGCTCAAGGTTGGCATGAAGTTGACGATTCCAGCCAAGGGCTGATTTCAAGCCAGTCCATTTTTCGTTTTCAGTTTCGCAACCTCCAGGCTCCCATCGGCTCAAAGCTGATGGGAGCCTTTTCAATACTCGAGCGACAAGAGCGTGCTATCGTCTGCGCTCGATGAAATACACGGCTGTTCTCGTTCCTGGCGATGGAATCGGTCCCGAGGTTGCGCAAGCTGCCCGCGAAATTCTCGCGGCTGCAAAGGCCCCGATTGATTGGGTCGATTGTTTGGCAGGAGTTGCCGCGCTCGAAGCGGGGGGCAAAGATCTTCTGCCCACGGCAACGATCGAAGCGATTCGTAAGCACGGGGTCGCGCTGAAAGGTCCATGCACAACTCCAGTGGGGGGCGGTTTTTCTTCGGTCAATGTTGCGATGCGCAAGACGCTCGACTTGTATGGCGCTGTCCGTCCAGTTCGCTCGCTCAATGGAGTGCAGACGCGCTTCGACAATGTGGACATTGTTGTTGTCCGAGAAAACACAGAAGGCTTGTACGCCGGAATCGAGAACGAGATCACCAGCGGGGTGGTGACAAGTCTGAAGGTCGCGACTCGCGTTGCATGCCTTCGCATCGCCGACTTCGCTTTTCGATATGCGATTCACCGCAATCGCAAGAAGGTTTCTGTTTTTCACAAGGCGAACATTATGAAGCTTTCCGATGGGATGTTCATCAAATGCGCTCGTGAAGTCCACGAATCAAAGTATTCGTCGGTGCAATATGAAGAACTCATCATCGACGCAGCCTGTATGCGATTGGTGCAAGACCCGACGCGCTTCGATGTGCTGCTTATGGAAAATCTCTACGGCGATGTCATCAGCGATTTGTGCGCAGGGCTTGTCGGTGGACTTGGGGTTGTTCCTGGCGCGAATCTTGGCGAGCAATGCGCAGTCTTCGAGGCCGTGCATGGAAGCGCGCCAGACATCGCAGGAAAAGGCGTGGCAAATCCATTGGCTATCACTATGAGCGCGGTGATGATGCTGAATTACATCGCCGAAAAACATTCGGATACCTCGCTTGCCGCAATTGCCACGCGCATTCGAACCGCCTATGACCGAGCGCTTGTTGAAGGATGCAAAACGCGTGATCTAGGCGGAAAACTTGGCACAAACGAGTTTGCGAAGGCCGTGATCGATCGGTTATAGCCGCTATGAATCCAAGAATGAACTGACCGCGCGGAAAGTTTCCTTGGGAGCGTCATAAAAAATAACGTGCCCCGCGCCTTCGATCAATACTCCAGTCGAGTCTCGAATGCCGTGCTGATAGACATTCAAGAGTGACGCATCGGTGATTTGATCCGCGGATCCATACATAATCAGTGTCGGAGCGCGAATCGATCCCAGGCTGTCTCTGTTGCCGTGCATTAGAAAATCTTGCAGTGCGAGGATCATCTCTCGTTGCTTTGGTAATTGAGCGATCGAACGGTCGACGAGAAATGTCTTGAAAGGTGTGGGGATCGGTGGAGGCTTGGCAAAGCAGAGTTGAATGACACGATCAAAGTCTGCCGCATTGGCAATCAAGAGAGGATTTTTTCCTGCTGCAACATCACGCATAAAAGCATTCACTTTGGGAGCCTCCAACCCAGCCGCAGATTGCAGCACGACTCGCCGAACAGAATTCGGATATGCCGCCGCATACGCCGCAGCAAGCGCGCCTCCCATCGATTCTCCTACAACATCAACTCGCCCAAGATTCGCAGCGATACGAAAGTCTTCGATCCATTTGACATATCCCGCACCATCCAACGCAGGCTGATCGGCTTGAAGAATATTCGCGCCAAATCCAGGCATATCTGGGGCGATCACTCTGCGGCTGGAAACAAACCACCTCATCTCGGTCATCATTGCTTCTTTGCTTGTTCCCCAGCCGTGCAGGAACAAGATTGGTGTGCGGTCAGGCCGCGCGGGGTCATCTGAAATGGAAGTGCCGCCATCAAGCGTCGGCGTGGCAATTCCGCGCACCATAACTTGCTCCAATCGCACTCCCGAACTGAAACGCCCAACAGCAGTTGCAACCGTATAAAACCCCGTGGGCCAATTCCACAATATGACGCCGCACGCGATGAAAGTCGCCAAACAAATCGCTGCGATCTTCAGCACGCGAAGAATCACCCTGTGCATTCTCGATCGTTTGTGCTTGGGCAAAGCGCTTTCTATTTTGGTTTGACTTTGGCTTTGACTTTGGCTTTGGTCCACCAATGTGCTCCTTCAATTTGTGCCGTGATTCGCTGGATGGATTGTGTCGATGGCAATCCTTTGGCACCTTGGGGCGAAAGACACTGCCCGATCAATTCTAGGATGTTCAATGGGATCGGTGCTTCGACTTCGATTCGTTTGCCATTCTTTGGATGCGCAAATGCGATCCTCCACGCGTGCAATCTGAGCGTCGGCGGTAGATGTCGTTGATTGGCGGGGAGCGCGCTGGTATTGGGCGGCAACAACGATCGATAGACTCGATCTCCTTCGACAGGTGCGCCGAGATATGCCATATGCGAGCGAATTTGATGCAGTTTTCCAGTTTCAATCGCACACGCAACCACTGCCATCTCTTTCGATGATGCAAGCACGCGCCAATGCGTGGCCGCACTCTCGCCACGAGGTGAAGGCACGCTGATTTTCATATCTCCGCGTCGAACTTCGCTGAGAGATTGCCGACAGCATCCTTCAACACCTGGCAGTCTGCCACGAACGATGGCCAGATATGTTTTCTCAATCGTGCGCGCTTCGAATTGACTGCGAATCTTGTCGTATGCATCCGCAGTGCGAGCGACAAGAATCACTCCCGACGTTTCTCGATCCAAGCGATGCAGAAGTCCGAAGTCCCGTTCTGTTCCAAGTCGAGTCAGCGCAATACGCTCTTTGGCAAAGATCCCGTTCATCAGGCTGTCATCGAGATGCCCGATTCCAGGCTGCGTCACCATCCCTGCGACCTTGTTCAAAGCAAAGACATCATCATCGGAATAAATCTCGCTGACAAGAACTTTGGCATTGGCGGTTGGGGGTGCTGGCACGCATCTATCATCGCAGACCATTGGCATAGATGTCCACCTACACTTGATGACCAAGAGATAGCCCGCAATATGACAGAGATCATCCAACACACCAGCACCCGCCTCGCGCCATTTGGAGAATCCATCTTCAGCACAATGAGTCGATTGGCTGTCGAGCACAAAGCAGTCAATCTTGGGCAGGGTTTTCCAGATTTCGATGGCCCAGACTTCGTAAAAGATGCCGCAAAGCGAGCGATTGACGGAGGATTCGGCCAGTATGCGCGCGCCTTTGGATTGCCAGAAACAAATCGCGCGATCAGCCGTTACACCGAAAGGTTCTGCGGCTTTGTTGCGGATTCCGAGCGTGAGATCACCGTGACGGCGGGCTGCACAGAGGCGATCGCCGCGGTTCTACTGGGCTTGTGCAATCCCGGCGACGAGATTGTTCTTCTTGATCCCTCGTATGACTCCTATGCCGCATGCGTCGCAATGGCCAGCGCAACCTCGCGCAGAGTGCAATTGAAAGGTCCTGACTTTCGCATCACCGATGCTCTCTTGCGTCCTGCATTTTCCAAGCGCACTCGCGCGATCATTTTCAATTCCCCGCATAATCCAACTGGCCGAATGTTTGACGAGGCTGAATATCAAATCGTCGCAGATCTCGCCAAGGAGTTCAACGCCCTTGTCCTTTCCGACGAGGTGTATGACGCGATCACTTACGCAAGAACCCACCGTTCGATTTCGCAGCTCGCAGGAATGCGCGAGCAAACAGTGATCTTGGGAAGCCTAGGAAAAACTTTCTCAATGACAGGTTGGAAAATTGGATGGGCGATTGCGCCAGAGCCAATCACTCGTGCAATCCGATCCGCGCATCAGTTTCTGACTTTCTGCGCAGCAACGCCATTGCAACGCGCCGCGGCGGATGCGCTCAATTCCGTGTGCGATGATGGTTCGTACCTCGAAGAACTCCGACGGGATTATTCCAAGCGCCGTGCAATTATGTTGGAGATTCTTCAAGAGGTTGGATTTTCCTGCGTTCAACCAGAGGGTTCATATTTCATCTTGGCTGATGCCGTTGGCGCTGGATTTTCAGATGATGTGACCGCCGCGAAAGCGTTGGTCAAAGCAGGGGTTGCCACGATTCCGGCGAGCGCATTTTATGACCCTGCAAGCCCTGATCGGCGCTGGTTGCGCGTTGCATTCTGCAAAAGGGAGGAGACAATGCGCGAGGCGCAAAGGCGCCTGAAAGACCAACCCCTGCGGCAGTTGGCTAATTCTCGGATTTGATGTACACTCAACGCCCCATGTACGCGATTATTGAAGATAGTGGAACTCAGATCATGGTCCGCAAGGACGATGTTCTTGATATTGACCTTCGCAAGATTCCAGATGGAACGACCACGCTGACTTTCGGCAAAGTTCTTGCCGTTGGTAAGGAGGACGGATCCGTCGCTTCAATCGGTCTTCCATATCTGAACAAAGCCACCGTCACTGCCGAGATCATCGGTATCAAGCGTGGAGCAAAGACTGTCCTGAACAAGTACAGCCGCCGCAAGGGATATCGACGACATAAGGGGCACCGTCAGTCGTATGTCCAAGTGAAAATCTCAGACATCGTTCTGTAACTTTTCGCTCGTTTGTCTCGAAATCTTTTGCAACGAATTTTCTGCAACGAATCCGTTCAGCTGTCGCCAAGAATCTCCGCCATTTTTGCGGGTGATTCTGATTCAAGCGTGAACGCACTCAAGCAAGCAGCTTCAATGAATGCGCGACTTTGCTCATGGTGTTGTCGCCCGAGAAGTCGTCCCTCAGCGCCACTGCGCAGAGTGTGTGCGATGAGCGAAAGATGATCGCCTGATTCCCATTCACTCGGCGCTGGCGCGGTGTGCTCGACCAAGGCATTCGCCGCATCTCTCCAATCAAGTGTCGCATCGTCAACTTGAACTGCGCCAAATGGACCGCAAGCAAGCGCTTTTCTACTCCATGTGGGATGTTGATTCGATGCCATGATGAGACCAGCACGACCATCCGAAAATTGGCAGGTCAATGCAAATGATCCAACCCACGATCGAAGTGAACGGCTCGCAGAATCTGGATGTTCATCACTCGAGCGTGGAATTCTTGGACCGCCAACAGATGCACTGACACGATTTGGAACGCCCATCCATTTCAGAAGTATGCCCGCGGCTTCTTGTATGCGAGCAAGTATCGATCCGTGCGCCATTGATCCCAGCGATGTGATCTGTGCAATATCAGGCGAACCTGATTGAGCGAAGATCTCGCTTGCTTGCCAGAATCGGCCGTCCATTGGAATCCCAGGCAATGCCACCTCGCCGATATCCGATGCGCTGCCAATCACGCTGCCAAGCCACGGTTCTGTTGAAAAGATAATTGGATGATTTGACGCAATTGCATTTTGTGCGGCAGAGTTTCCAAAGCCGACGAAGAGCAGGGGTATCTCCCGCATACTGGAAGAAAAAACTCGAAGGTCGGAAAACGATTTGTCCTCGCAATCAAGGCAACTTCGCACATCTGCACGCGGCGATCCCACTGCGATAACTTTCAATCCGCTTGCGCGAACGCTTTGAAGCAACCAATCCGCCAGCGGCGCATCTGACCAAATGCACAGAACGCCTGATGACAAGCCTTCGCGATTGAATTGATGCGTCCCGTTGCGATTCGCCACGATGTCAGTCTACGACTACCCTGCGTGGGTGGTCAGACAATCGCCCCCGACATTTGTCGGGCGAGGAAAGTCCGAACACGGCAGGACACGGTGGTGGCTAATGACCACCAGCCTCGACGCAGGCTCGGGACAGTGCCACAGAAAATAAACCGCCGGTGCCTCACGGCAACGGTAAGGGTGAAAAGGTGCGGTAAGAGCGCACCGCTCCTTCGGTGACGAAGGAGGCATGGCAAACCCCACCGCGTGCAAGCGCAAGCAGTCCTCAGGCGGGTCCTCCGCCACCTGCTGTCCGTAGGTTGAGGACGGGTAGCGTGCTTCGAGACCATCGGCAACGGTGGTCCAGAGAGAAATGATTGTCACCCGCAAGGGAACAGAATTCGGCTTACGACCACGCGCGTTGGGCGGATCCGCAAGGGTCCGCCCTCTTTATTTGGGTTCGCGCAAAGAATGAAAGCAACGCTACTGCAAGCACTTGTGCTCATTTGAAAGCAAAAAACTGCTTCTAATAAATAACACAAAGAAAAGTATTGATTCTCAATTAGAAATCTGTAAACTCGATCCAACTATGAACCCGATCATAAAGACAAATAGTCTTCAGTCTTACACAATACTTTTGTATCGCAAGGCGGTCCATCCAGAGTTCTTCGCAATCGAAAGCCGAAAGCGAATTGAAAATGGTGGAATCGAAGCAGAGGCTTGGATTTTTCGCGGAGGACATTCCATCCGCTTTCAACAGGACAAACTCTGTCTTTGCGAAGTGGTGACGGATCAACCGCATATTCTTCCAGAGCGCGGATTGTCCAACAATGTTCCTTGCGCGGGCGAGCACGATCACGAAGAAAGTCTCTCTGAAACACTCAAGTTTATGACAACTGTGCAGACAGAGACTCTTGCCGAGCATTTGTATCTTGGCACATACAAGGAGATGCAAGCGCACGCACGGGAGAACGAATCTTTGGTCTGTGATTGGATCGATCCAGTCACTCACAAAGCCAATCTTTCGGTGATTGATTTGCAGCGTTATCGATCTGAGATTCATGTTCAGTGTTGGCATCTCCGCAGCGATTGCGGTTTGGTTCTGCGAACTCAGTCCATGTTTCAGTTGATCGAGACTCCAACGAAAACTGAAAATCGCAAGAGTAAATAAAAGTTTGCGTGATTTCGTTTTCCTTCAGGACTGATTCGAGTCAGGATCTCTCCCATGTCAACGAATTCCAGATCAGCGCAGCAATTGGTTCGGACCGATCTTCTCTTTGGGATGATCGATATCCCCCGTGGATGCACACCGTCCAAAGTGGAGGTGACTATTTCCAGCGCGGTTGAAACCAAGGCGAAATCTGAAACGAGCGTTGCAGAAGTCGGCGTTACTCCACGCATCCCCAATCAAAGAGCAGTTCTCGCTTCGACGACCGCGTCATTTGTGCCAGTGCAAAAACGCGACGCTGCAGAAACAGGCTCTCTTTGCCAGAAGGGGAAGAGGCTTGCCGAACTCCGCGAGCGGCACGATATGGAGTGCGAACATTGCACAAATGTTCGTGGGCATATTCAAACGGTCTTTGGAGAGGGCAGCCCCGACGCGGACATATTTTTTGTTGGCGAAGCACCCGGCGAAACCGAAGATCGCATTGGGCGCCCATTCGTGGGTCTTGCAGGCCAAAAACTGGATGAAATGATCCGCGCAATGGGACTTCGGCGGGAGGATTGCTATATCGCAAATGTCCTCAAGAGTAGACCACCCGAAAATCGAACCCCGCTTTCGGCAGAAATCGAACTTTGCGGTCCATATCTTGTGGATCAGATTCTTATCGTCAATCCAAAGGTGATCGTGACTCTTGGGGGACCGGCGACAAAATTGTTGTTGAAAGTAGACTCAGGAATCTCCAAATTGCGCGGTATCTGGGCAGAATGGATCCCCCCAGCCAGCACGCGCCGAAGCCCGATTCCTCTGATGCCAACCCATCATCCCGCATATTTACTGCGGAATTACACGGTGGAAACGAGAAAAGAAGTCTGGTCTGACTTGCAGGCGGTGACACGGAAAATTACCCAGCCTCAGAATCAATAAATTTCATTTTCGTTCGAACTAAATTTTTATTTGAAGCGTAATAGATTGCGATTTGTGCATCCTTACAGTGAAAAGTTTCGTATAAATGCATGGAGGAAGTGGAAAGGAAAGAGTCTGAAAAACTGAATTGAGCCAAACAGGATTTGGTTCCATTTCATAGAGCAAAGTAGATACCCCCACGAGGAGCCCGTCGCGTTAATTTCTGCGATGGGCTCTTTTTTTCTTTGCCCTTTTCTGTTTTTCCCAAGGCCAAATTTTACAAACTCATTTTGAGGGTCTTTTTGAATCCAGCACAATCGTGACCGGACCGTCGTTCTCCAAAGAGACCAGCATGTTTGCGCCAAATTCTCCGTGCGCTACACGAATGCCTCGCCCCAGCAGTTGCGCGGCAACTTCACCGCAGCGAATGCGAGCAACATCTGGTTCTTCTGCTTGCGTGAAACCAGGTCGGTTGCCACTGGAAAGATCCGCAAGCAAGGTGAATTGACTGACGAGCAATATCGAACCACGAGCTTGGTGAATGTCCCAGTTCATCTTGCCTGCCTCGTCGCTGAAAATTCGCAGAGAAGCGATTCGCTTGGACATCCAAAGGACATCGCTCTCGTCATCGCCGCGTGCGATGCCCAACAAGACGACAAGCCCCCGATCTATAGAACCAGTTTCCTTCGAACCAACTTCAACCTTGCCGCGTGTCACTCTCTGAAGAACGGCAATCATCGGCGAAGTCAGACCTTCATCAACGCAAGCGCCGCGCTGGAGACGAGTGCATTTCCCTTCGGGTCAGATTCAACTGGACTTTGCGAATATTCGCAGAGTTCCGGCAGACCTCCAGTGACAATTTTTGCCGCAGTCATATTTCCGATGCTGCACCAGCGTTGATGGTTCCTATCTCGAGTGACCTTGTGAAGAAAACTTTGGATATTCCCTTCGAGATATGTCGCAAGAAGAGATCGATCATACGACTCAACTTGTTTACGAATCTCGCCCCCAATAGGAGTTTCATCCCCAAATTGCGGTCCAACGTGACTGAGATCGGCACTGGCGATGACCAACGTTCGGCCGGGCGCTTCTGCGATCGAAGTCTGCAGCGCCGAGACGATTTCGTCGAAAGACACGCGCGCGCCATCATCAGAAAGAAGTGGGACGAGTGGGCTGGGCACAAGCGCCGCGACGATTGGGACATTTCCAAATACTGTGTGAATCCAAGGAAGATGAATCGATATGGAGTGTTCACCTAGATGATCGACTTCATCCTTGAAGAGTCGATCGCCAAGTTTCTTATGCAGCGAGTCAAGGAATGCAACATCAGGCTTGAAAATGCCAAACGGACTATTGAATCCAAATCGACTCATCACAACGCCGTCACCTGCGCCGAAATGATTCGTGCCCAAGATGACAATCCGATCAACTTTTGTGTCCGTTCCAAATGCCTTGTATGCAGCGGCGTATGTTTTCCCACCGCGGCCATAATCAAGATGTGGCGCAACAATGCCCAAGATTTCTCCTTCGAGTTCCGGGTCTTCCGCTGCGGCAAGCATCGCACGAATGCGCTCGGTTGCTTCGGCAGCATCTTCTCCCGCGGCATCCGCGGCGTTCGTGGAGAACGCGCCGCTTTCGCGCACGCGATCCATCGCTTCCTTTTCCAAGCGGTCACAATTTGGTCCCCACAATAGTCCAGCATCATCCAGAACGGTCACCAACTGAAGAAGAAATTCCTTGGGAGCGCCTGTCGCCTCGCTGATCTCGTCGATCGTTTTTTCTCCTTGAAAAATGGAAAGCAGGGGCAGCAACTCCGGCGGAATGACGGGACTGTTTCCATCGCCTCGCAGATTCGCAGGGTCTCGCAAAGCGAGGAAAACCTTCTTTTCCGCATTTTCTACCGCAATTGGCATAAATTGGCGGACATGGGGTCGCTCACGATGTGCTGGTATCTGGTCCATAAGGAAGGTCGAGTGTATGGCAAAATCAAATGTTTTATCTGCCACTCGCAGAGGAAATCTTCTCAATCTTGCCGAGCAAATTCAACTTGCTTTACGAATGACCGATAGTGGATCAGTTCACATTTGATTTGTTTGGTCTATGCTGATCAACCCACTTCAAAGTGAACTGTTTCATTTGTTTCTGTCAGTGCTTTATTCACCACACGGCTCAATCAAGAATTCAAAGGATCTTTTGACAATGAAATCATCTACTTGCAATCGTCTGCTTCTCGCCCTTGCCCTCGTTGGATCAACGACAACAATCGCGTTCTCGCAGCAGGCTGCGCCGCCGTCGGTTGGTGGTGCGGTCATTCCAACCAAGCCACCGGGAAGTCAATCGGATGGAATTTTGTCGACCAAAAATCAACAGGGTGCAAGCGACCGTGATTTGATGTCCCCGTCCAAGTCATCAAATCAGGTTGGGGATCCAGGTCTTGCCAAGCCAATACAAGATGGTTCGCAACAAGTAGATATTCCATCCGGTCCACCACCGATTGTCTTTGATCCACCAATTCTCGATCTTGGAGAAATGCAAGCAGATGTTCCAAAGACAGGGAAATTGATCATCCGAAATGTGACTGACAAGCCCGTCACGATTGCACGATCAATTCCAGGTTGCGGTTGCACCACGGCGAATGCACCGAAGGATCCGATCCCAGCGGGTGGATTCTCCGAGATGGAAATTACGCTTAAGCCAGGACCAAAGCAGGGCGTGAAGTTGTCCAAGCGCGTCACATTTCAGATCGAAGGCGCAGCACCAGTCATTCTGACTGTCGAAGGAAACGTGGCGGCGTATGTCACGATCACTCCCGATGTGATTGAAGGTCCCGCAAAGGCTGATGATCCTGGAAATCTTGATGGAAAACTTGTCGTCGCTGCTGCAGATGGACAAGCATTCAAAATTACTGGAGTCAATCCACCTGTTGTTTCCAACATCAGTCCAGATGCTGCCACAGAGCACATTCTCAAGATCGACTGGGCGAAATGGGAAGAACAAGGACGCGCAATCAAAGTGACTGTTGCGACAGATCATCCCAAAGCATCTTCTGTCAGTGTGATGATCAAGAGGCCAATGGTTGCTGGCGATCGTCCAACGCCACCGCCGCCAACGCAGCGTGCCGTTGCAACGCCAACAAGCGAACTTGTGCTCGCAGCGCAACAGGGAAATGTTGTGAAGGTCAAGGAATTGCTTGCTGTTCCAGGAGTGAATGTCAATCAGGTCGATGGCGATACTGGCAGAACAGCTTTGCACTGGGCGGCCCGTGAAAATCGTGGAGAAATCGTTGCGATTCTTATCGAAGCAAAGGCCGATGTGAATGTGCAAGACCGAACTGGAAAAGGTCCATTGACCCTCGCGGCTGAAACTGGAAGCGTTGATGCAACGCAGAAACTTGTTGATGCAGGCGCAAGCTTGACAGCTCGGGACTCCATCGGCGGAACTCCTCTCACCTGGGGCTGCGGATTGGGTTCGGCGGAGACGGTCAAGATTCTGCTCGCAAAGGGAGCTGATGCAACTGTGGTCGATGTCAACGGATTGACTCCGCTCATCTGGGCGGCTGGAATCGGCAAGCCAGAAACTGTCGCTGTTCTTTTGGAAAAATATCCAAATCTTGATTTGAATATCAAAGATGGCGTCACCGGAGACTCCGCTCTGATGCGTGCTGTTCGAAGTGGAAAGATTGAAAGCGTTCGCATGCTGATTGAAAGAAAAGCAGATGTGAACTCCCTCAATAAGCAGGGATATACGCCACTTCAACTCGCAGCTCTTTCGGGAACCGCCGAGAAGGCGAAACTGTTGATCGAAGCCAAGGCTGATTTGAATACCAAGGATGCAACTGGACGGACCGCGCTTGATCTTGCGCAACGACGAACAGATGCCTCAGGAAAAGAAATCGCTGATTTGCTCCAAAGCAAAGGCGCAGTTAGCGCAGTGCCAGTTCCTGCGGAAACTCCCGCAGTTCCTGCTGCGAAATAAATCTAGCACGATCCAAATTTTTACTGGATTTTTCAACAGATTGCTCACCAAAGGCCTCCGCAATTGCGGGGCCTTTTTCTTTGGGTTCATTGCAGTGGTTGCGATAGAGTAGAGCCATGACTTCAGCAACTCTCCAATCGTCGACAACATCGGGCAAGACTCCAAAGGCATATCAGGCGCTCATCGAACGAGTTCGTGAGGCACATTTGCTTGGGGCGACGGGTGGGATTCTCAGTTGGGATCAAGAGACAATGATGCCAGCAGGTGGAGTCGAATTGCGAAGTCAGCAATTGGCAATTCTCGCTCGACTGCAACATCAGATGTCCACCGATCCCAAAGTGGGAGAATTGATTTCGCAGTGCGAGGCAGATCGCGAGTTCATGGCGAGTAATTCTGTCGAGTCCGCAAACATCGTCGAATTGCGCCGCGACTTTGATCAAGCGACGAAATTGCCAGAGAGGTTGATCAGCGAATTCGCAGAAGTTTCCAGCAAGGCCCAGCATGAGTGGGCGACAGCACGAAAGGCCAGCGACTTCAAAATGTTCTTGCCTTGGTTGGAAAAGCTTGTAGCGCTCAACCGCGAGAAAGCGGCATGCTTGGGGATTCCATCTGGCGGAGAACCATGGGATGCGCTCGCAGATACATACGAACCTGGTTGCACCGCGGCATCTGTCACCAAGGTATTCACTCCACTTCGAGCTCGTTTGGTCAAATTGCTCGGCGATTTGATGGGAGGATCGCGTCGACCATCGAATCGATTCAACGAACTTGCATTGCCGGTCGATGCACAGGCAAAGTTTGTGCGAATGGTTGTCGAGTCAATTGGATTCGATTTCCAAAGAGGGCGTTTGGATTCGAGCACGCATCCATTTTGCGGTGGCAGCCACTGCAATGATGTTCGCATGACAACTCGTTATAGCGAAAGATGCGTGAATGATGCGCTGGGATCTTCGATGCACGAGGCTGGCCACGGAATGTACGAACAAGGATTGCCAGCTCGAGCAATTGGAACACCTGCCGGCACCGCGGTTTCGCTTGGAATTCACGAAAGTCAAAGTCGTCTTTGGGAAAATCAAGTTGGGCGAGGACTTCCATTTTGGAAGTGGTGCATGCCAAAGCTTGAAAGCTTCTTTGGCCGAGGCGTCGATGGCTTTTCTCTTGATGAGTTGTATGGCGCGGCAAATATCGTCGAGCCTGGATTCATTCGAGTCGATGCAGACGAGGCGACTTACAACATGCATGTGATGGTGCGGTTCGAAATCGAACGGTTGCTCATTGCGGGTTCACTTGCGCCGAAGGATTTACCTGGAGAATGGAATCGCAGATACAAGGAATATCTGGGTCTTACCGTGCCAGATGATCGAAGAGGGTGCTTGCAAGATGTGCATTGGAGTATGGGCGCATTTGGATATTTCCCGACGTACACGCTCGGCACTTTGTATTCCGCGCAATTCTTTGACGCTGCAAAGAAGGCGATGCCTGGGCTTGAAGATGGATTTGCCAAAGGCGATTTCGTGCCTCTGCGAGAATGGCTCAACCGAGAAATTCACGCGCACGGTCGCAGATTTTTGCCCGAAGAACTTTGCAAGCGAGTGACTGGATCGGGGCTTTCTTCGGAGCATTACCTGAACTATCTCGAAGGAAAATTACGCCCGCTCTATAATTGCTGATTCGGCACATTCTGATTCGCAGGCGCTGGAAGTTTTTTTGCCGGGTCACTTGCGGCATCCTTGGACGGATCCTTGGACGGATCCTTGCCAACATAAGTCGTCGCATCCATTCTGCCAGGAAGTCGACCCGTTGTCGCAAGAATCGCCACAACCATTGTCCAAAGCGGAATCATTCCCACGCCTGGTATCGCCTCTGCAAGGAATACGGCGAAGAGCAGAATCGGTCGTCCAAGCGCCAACCAGATCAGCACGCCTGTCACGAGGTCGATACCGATGACGAGAGGTTGTGCGACTACGGTGGGTGATAAGAAGAAACTCAAGCCGTCAGAAACAAGGGCAATAGCCATTGCAAGCCCTATTCGGACCCACGAAGGAGATTTCCAAATATTTGATGGTGCGGAATCTGTCATTGCGAGTAGGCTCGGAGGACTCTACCTGTTTTCCTATGGCATACGAACAAAAAAATATCCGAAATGTCGCAATCATCGCCCACGTTGACCACGGAAAGACAACGCTGGTGGATGCAATGTTGCGTTCATCAAGCGCTGCTCTTGAAGTCGAGACCGGAGCTGAATGCGTTATGGATTCCAACCCACTCGAGCGCGAGCGGGGGATCACCATCCTGTCGAAAAATTGCGCAGTCAATTATGTTGTGAAGAAAGGTCCGCATGCAGGTCTTGCGATGCGCGTCAACATCATTGACACACCAGGCCATGCCGATTTCGGTGGCGAGGTCGAGCGCGTTCTTCGTATGGCTGATGGATGTTTGTTGTTGGTTGATGCGATGGAAGGTCCGATGCCACAAACACGCTTCGTGCTTTCGAAGGCACTTGAAGTTGGATTGAAGCCCATCCTTGTCGTCAACAAGTGCGATCGTCCTGATGCGCGGCCATCCGAAGTTGTTGATGAAGTCTTTGATCTCTTGATTGATCTTGGCGCGGATGAAATTGCGTTGGACTTCCCGGTTGTCTGGGCATCTGGTCGTGATGGTTGGGCAAGTCGAGATCGCGATGATCGGTTGAACGGTGTCGATGATCTCTTCGCGACAATTGCGGAGCGCGTACCTTCGCCAAAGGGTGACATAAATGCGCCTCTGAAATTTCTTGTCGTGAATCTTGATTCGAATGATTATGTCGGACGACTTGGTATCGGGCGAGTTTTCGACGGCGTGCTGAAAGCAAATATGGCCGTTGTGGTCTGCAAGGCTGATGGATCATTTCAAAAGGCTCGCATTCAAGGAGTGAAACGGTTTGAAGGTCTTGCTCGAATGCCTGCAGAGTCCATCGAAGCTGGAGACTTGTGTGCCATTGAAGGCATAACGGATATCGAGATCGGTGACACGGTGTGTTTGCCGGACAGCCCGCTTCCTATGCCGCGAGTCAAGGTCGATGATCCCACACTTCACATGATTTTCCGCATTAATGACGGCCCTCTCGTTGGGCGTGAAGGCAAATTCGTGACCAGTCGCCAAATTGCGGAGCGACTCGAGAAAGAACTGCGTGCCAATGTTGCGCTGCGCGTTTCGCCAGGTGATGGCGCTGAAGAATTCCACGTTTCTGGGCGAGGTTTGTTGCATCTTGGCGTGCTTCTGGAAACGATGCGGCGTGAAGGGTTCGAATTGACGGTCGGAAAGCCAGAAGTCATCGAGCGTGAAATTGATGGCGTGATGAACGAACCCTATGAAAAACTTGCGCTCGATGTCGCCCAGCATGTGATGGGTGGCGCGTTGGAATTGCTTGGTCAACGAGGCGCTGAAATCACCAAGTTGGATATGCGCGGAACGAGAGCTCATGTTGAAGCGGATATTCCAGCGCGCGGTTTGATTGGTTTGCGAACTCGCGTCTTGAATGCAACTGGCGGCGAAGCTGTCATGCACCATTCATTCTGCGACTATCGGCCGATTCGATTCGCTGCTCGCAAGCGACAGAATGGAGTTTTGGTCGCTGTTGAAGCTGGCACTGCGACGACATTCTCGCTCTTGAATTTGTCCGAGCGCGGTGTGATGTTCGTCAGCCACGGCGATACTGTGTACGAAGGTATGGTTGTTGGAGAGCACAACCGCGATAAAGATTTGCATGTCAATGTTGTCAAGGCGAAGCCGATGTCCAACGTTCGAGAATCCAACAAGGAAGCGACGGTTGTTTTGAAGTCGCCGCGTCCGCTCAGTCTGGAAAGTGCTTTGGAATATCTTGAAGTTGACGAATATGTGGAAGTCACCCCAAGTTCCGTGCGAATTCGCAAGAAAATCTTGAAGGAAAACGACCGCAAGAAATTGGTTCGTCAGCAAAAGGATCGGGAAGCTGCTGGCGTCGGGGCGGACGAGTAAGCCTGTCTGACCGTAGGATTCGTTGAATGCCAACGATCGTGCAGAAATTCGGTGGGACCAGCGTTTCGGATGTTGCGCGCATTCGGCGAGCTGCTGAGCGAGTTGCGGATGCTCGCGCATCAGGATTCGATGTTGTCGTTGTCGCTTCTGCGATGGGAAGCACCACCGATGATTTGATCGCACTTGCAGATCAGGTCTCGCCTTCTCCTGATCGACGAGAACTGGACATGTTGATGGCCACTGGCGAACAAGCAAGCGTCGCATTGTTGGCAATGGCATTGCGCGAACTCGGTTGTCCTGCAAGCAGTCTCACTGGCGGACAAGCGGGAATTCGAACCGATGGCGTTCATGGTCGCGCTCGTATCACGCGAATCGAATGTGGTCGATTGGAACGATTGATCTCACGGGGTGAGATTCCAGTTGTCGCCGGGTTTCAGGGGACGAGCGATGAAGGCGAGATCACAACCCTCGGTCGTGGAGGAAGCGACACGACCGCAGTTGCAATCGCGGCCGCGCTGCGAATTTCAGAATCGGGTGGATACTGCGAGATTTTCACCGATGTCGATGGTGTCTACACGGCGGATCCGCGACTTGTCCGTTGCGCTGTCAAATTGCCGAGAATTTCCTATGAAGAAATGCTCGAACTCGCCACGCTTGGAGCAGGGGTCTTGCATGCTCGAGCCGTTCTATTCGGTGAAAAGTATGGGGTACCGATTCATGTCAGGCACAGTCAAAAACCAGATCATGGAACAATGATCTCTCGGGAGAATCCAAATATGGAAGAACTTGCGGTCGTGGGTTGCGCACTCAAGGATGAACTTGGGCGTGTCAGCATTCGCCAAATCAAGAATGTTGTCGGCCTTCAAGGACGACTTTTTACTGCGCTCGCACATGCGAACATTGTTGTTGATGACATCATGCAGACCGAACAAGGTTCTGCAACGATGATTGCATTCACTGTGGAGCACGCCGACCTTGCAGATTCCAAGCAGATCGTGGCGAAGATTTTGCAGGAGTTGACCGAGGGCGAAATGTCCGTCGAGGTCGGCCTTGCGAAAGTTTCTGTCGTTGGTGTTGGGATGAAGAGTCACGCTGGAGTTGCAAGCCGAATGTTTCGAGCGCTCGGCGAAGCGGGCGTTGCAATTCATAACATCACCACAAGCGAAATCAAGATCAGTTGCATCATCGACGCCGCAAATGGTCAGCGTGGACTCGAAGCAGTGCATTCCACATTTGGACTTGGGCTTGGAGCAAACGCAACGATGGCCATGCAGACGGACTCGACGCGATAATGACTTCCGATTTCAGCCAGAATCTTTGGAAGGCTGATCAGCCAAGCCCAAATTCTCCTCAGCCACCGTCGCTTCCAGGGCTGAAAGTGATTCGTTTGCTGGGAGCGGGGGGGTTCGGTGCGGTATGGCTTTGCGAACAACAAGGGCCTCTTCTGCGACAAGTTGCGGTGAAGGTCATGCGCACGGTGATCGCAGGTCCGAGGTTGCGTCAGCGCTTTGAATCTGAACGTCGATTGCTTGCGCGCATGGATCATCCTGGAATTGCGCAAGTCTTCGATGCGGGAGAGTCGCAGGATGGCAGTTTGTTTTTCATTATGGAATTGGTTGAAGGGGAGCCAATTCTGGATTGGTGTGATCGCAATCGATTGTCGATCGAGTCCAGATTGGGATTGATGCGGCAAGTTGCGATGGCAGTCCAGCATGCGCATACAAAAGGAATCATTCATCTTGATCTGAAGTCCGCAAATATTCTTGTGCGTGAAGTTGATGGTGCGCCAATTGTGAAAGTCATCGACTTTGGAGTCGCTCGCCTCGCAGATGATCCAGATGCGATTGTGACCATGCAAGGTGATGGAGGGGGACCGGTGGGGACGCTCGAATACATGGCGCCTGAGCAACTCTCGGGCATTCGTCAGTTGGATACTCGTGCTGATATCTATTCACTCGGAGTTGTGCTGTACCAAATGCTGACTGGATTTTCGCCATTTGATTCTCGACAACTTCGAGCGGCTGGAACTGTCGAAGCACAGCGCATTATTCGTGAAAGCGAACCTGAAGTTCCAAGCGAGCGATTGCGCAGAGCGGATGCCTTGGAGAGTTCAGAAGGAGAGTCGCGTGCCGAAGCCCGTGGGATGAATTCCGCCAGACTGCTTCGGACGATTCGGGGCCAATTAGATTATGTGGTTTTGCGCTGCTTGGAGAAAAAGCCAGAGGACCGATATGCGACATGCGATGCACTGAGCGAGGACATCAATCGATGGCTTCTGTTCGAGCCCGTTCATGCTCGCCCAGCATCACGAGAAGTGCGTCTGCGAAAGTTTGCACGGCGCCACAGAATTGGACTCGCCTCTGCGGCATTGATCGCAATCGCGTTGATCGCAGGCACGGTGGCAATGGCGTATGGACTTGCCGAAGCGAAGCGTCAACTCGCGCGTGCGGAGCGATTGCATCGGTTCAACACTCAGATGATCAATTCCGTCACTCCTGATATCGCCAAAGGAATGGATACGCGATTGATGTTGATGATCTTCGATCAGTCGATGGGCGAAATTGATGTCAAGTACAGCGACGATCCCATTCTTGCCGCGGATGCGCATAGCACCGCAGGCTTGGCATATCGATCGATTGGTGAATATGCCAAGGCGTTTGAACACATCAAGAGTGAAGCCAAGATCATCGAAAGTCTTTACCCGCCGAGTGATCTGCGAGTGCTCAAGGTCCAGAATGATTTGGGCAATGTGCTTCTCTTGAGCAACCGTGCTGATGAAGCCGCGCCGATCTTTGAAAAAGTTCTGGAGGGTCGCCGAAAATCGTTGGGTGAGGATGATCCTGCGACTCTCGCTTCATTGCACAACATTGCGTGGCTTCGGGACGAACAAGGCAAAACAAAGGAAGCGGAGGAACTTTATTTGCAAGTTGTTGAAAAGAAGAAGGCGGTCTTGGGTATGGATGATGAAAGCACGCTTCGTTCAATGGACAATCTGGGTGATGTCCAGCGTCGAATTGGAAAGTTGGATGAAGCCCGAGCAACACTGGAAGAAACTGTCGCTCAGCGAACCAAGCGATTCGGTCTTGATGCTCCGGACACGTTGCTTTCACGAAACAACTTATGCATGGTCTTGAAAGCGAAAGGCGATATTGCAGCCTCAGAAGAATCATTCCGAGCAAATGTGAATGACATGATCAAAGTTTTTGGCGAGGATCATCCTTTTACACTGATTGCCCAGAACAATCTCGCCGCAATTCTTCGAGATTCAAGGCGGCTTGCAGAAGCAGAAGAGATTTATGGCTTGATCTTGCCACGATTTGAAAAACGATATGGAGTCAACGCGAAGTACTCGCTGACAGTTCAAGGGAACTTGGCAATGGTTTTGGAGATGCAAGGAAAATTCTCCGAAGCAGAACCGATCTATCTGGAAAATCTTGCTCGCAAGCGTCAGTCGCTTGGCGATAAGGCAGAAAGCACGCTCGGTTCGCTGAACAATCTTGGTTTTCTCTATATGGAAATGGGTCGGGTCGTCGACGCGGAGAAACTCTGGCGCGAAGCTGCGACTGGATACAGAGAAATCTTTGGCGAGCGAAGTCAACAGACAGCGGCGACATCAATCACATTGGCGCGTTCACGATTGAATCTTGGCGATCCCAAGGAGGCGGATGATTTGGTTCGTATCTATGCAGAGGATGAAACGATTCAGTTGCCAAATTCGATGCGGCTCGTTGCGATGAAGACTCACGGTCGTGCGCTTGCTGCGCTGGAGGATCTTTCTGGGGGGATGATCTGGCTTGCCAAGAGTCATGAGTTGTCGATCAAGATGGGTGACGAAAAGGAGGCGCGAGATATTGCTTCCAAGCTTGTGGATATCGCGCTGAAGGCTGGCGACAACCCGAGCGCTGAAAAATGGACGCAATCCGCCAAGGAGAAATAGCATGCGTTTGACCCTTGTGGATGGTTTTGAATGGATTCGCCTTGTTTTGTAGAGGGTTTAGAGATTTTACAGAACATATATTATCGGACTTTCGACGTTTCAAAGCAATCGCAATTGCCTAAAACCAATGACTCCAAATGATCCAATTTCTGCCGCGCCCAAGGCGCAATCGATGGTGCCACTCTGCTCTGTCTTCAGGCGATATCTCAAATCGCAAGGTCTCAAATACACCACCGAACGCGCGGACGTCCTCGATGCAATCATCGCCCGCGATGGTCTCTTCGAGGCCGAAGAACTTTTGCTCGAGTTGCGCCGTCGTGGTCATCGAGTTTCCAAGGCGACCACCTATCGCACGATCAATCTTTTGCAGAACGCCGGCATCATTGTGCAGGCGTTGTTCGATTCAAAGCAATCCCATTACCAATTGATTTATGGCAAGGAACCCCGCGACCATATGGTTTGCATGAAGAGTGGACGCTTGGTCGAATTTCAAAGCGCCGAGTTGACCATTCTTCGAAATCGAATTTGCAAGGAATTGGGATGGCTGCCAGTTGGGCATCGATTCCAGATTTATGCCGTCAGTCCTGAAGGTCAAGCCGGTAAGACTCGATGATCGAGAATTGTTGCAGTGCGAGCATTCTGCGAAGAAGACATTGTTGAATTGTCCGCGCATTTAGAAAACGCAATCTGAATTTGAATTCGTTTTTCTGGAAGGGCGTCAATGATTTTCCGCGCCCATTCGACAACGAGCACTTGCGAGCGGTCAGCCAACAATTCATCCCATCCGATTGATTCGAGTTCGTGTGAATCCTTCATTCTCCATAGATCGATGTGAATGAGCGGCAAACGACCTCCCGAATAACTTTGCATCGTGACATATGTCGGGCTTGCGACCGTCTGTGGATCAATGCCCAGTCCACGCGCCAATCCACGAACAAACGATGTCTTTCCTGCGCCAAGTTCTCCGTCGAGTGCGATGAAGTCTCCTGCTTTCAATCCTTTGGCAAGCTGTTCGCCAAGCGCTTCGGTTGCCGCTTCGTCGGCGAGAAAAATCACGTGCTCAGTTTTGGGATGCTTCAATGAAGCCATCCTAGATTTGATGCGTCTTCAAGCGCATCTGCAATTTCAACAAGCACGGATCTTGCGTCCTCGGCTTGCGGCTGAAGAATTAATCCGATGGCAGTCCATCCTGCAGGAACTTCAGCAAGCGCATCAATCGCGGCAAGCAGTTCGTGATCTTCGCCATCACTCAACGCGTGCCGCAAAAGATGCCCTCGGTTGCAGGGAATATCCGCCCCGCTCAGTCGAGCTTGCATCGCAACACCAGAATGTTTTGTTGATGCTTCAATGATTCGTGCTGTATCGAGACCAAGTCCATCACTAATGTCAATCATCGCATGCAGGTTTTGTCCAAGCTTGTCGGCGAGTTTCTGCGCTTCAGCGACTCTCGGCGTGAAGGTCAAGTGATGACCAAGACCATCCTCTGCGAATGAACCGCCAAGTGGACCGCTGACAATCAGTCGATCTCCAATCTTCGCTCCGTGGCGCGTGACGACAATTCCATTCGCACGAGGCGATGCCAAAATCGTCACCGAAAGCGTCAGCGGACCCGCAGGATCATGATGCACTGATGTATCGCCACCAATCAGCGGGCAGCCGAATTCTGCCGCATACTTGCGGACAGATTCGAGCAGTTCGCTTGCGCCTTGCGCTCCGAGGGATTGTGGCAGTGTCACCGATGCAAGCGTCGCAACAGCGATGCCAGCCATCGCAGCAACATCGCTGACATTTCGTGCGACCGCTTTGCGTGCGACAAGATCGAGCGGGGTGTTCGCAGTGAAGTGTCGACCTGCGACAACTTGATCGACGGCGACGAGCACTTGCGATGATGTCAGTTGGATAAGCGCCATATCGTCGCCAGGAGGAATCAAAATATTCTTTGGAAGAAATCCATTCGCCGCCACGGCAAGCGCAAGAATATCCCGCTCATTCACTCGATTACTTGCTGGATCACTGCGAGTCATTTTGCACCACGATTTTGAAGAAGTTCTTGAGCAAGCTTCGCATGTCGCGCCGAAGCCCCCTGTTCTTTGCGGATCACATCTCGTGCAGCCGATGCGATTTTTTCTCTTCGCTCGGTGTCTGCAAGGAGTTGGGCAATTGTTGTTCGAAGATTCTCTGCGGTTGTTTGCACAAGTCCCCCGCTCTTTATAAGCGCATCCGCAGTTGATTGAAAATCATCGACACGCGGTCCAACGATCACAACTTTTCCCAATCCTGCCGGTTCCATCATGTCAGAACCGTGCAGATTTCCAAATGTTCGTCCAAGAACCACCACGTCGGCCAGCGCATAGGCCTTGCGAAGTTCGCCAATCGTGTCCAGCACAAATCGTCCGGATGCACTTCCGGCGCGCTTTTCACTTCGCCTGACACATCCTGGCAACGCGCTGGAAGTTTGATCAAACCACTCAGGTTTTCTTGGCGCGCACAAGAGTTGCACGCCTTCAGGACAAGCGGCAGAGATCAGCATTTCTTCGCCAGGAGCAGTCGATCCTGCAACAATCAGCGGCTTCGAGCGATCAATCCCCATCTCGCGGGCCAATTCTTCGGCACCATCGACATGATCTGCAATCTCCGCAGTATCCCACTTCATCGTTCCAGTGACTGAGATTCGATTGCGTGCAACGCCCATTGCCTCGAAGCGATCTGCATATGCCTGATCTTGAGCCGCAACGCGTGACAATCTTCGAAACATTGGCGAGAGAATCAAGCGCACCCGCAATGAGCGTGCAAAGCTTCTTGCGCTGAGTCTTCCATTGATGACCGCAATTGGAATTCCGCGATTTGCGCAAAGTCGGGTGAAGTTCGGCCAGATTTCTAATTCCATCAATAAGACGACATCAGGTTTGACCGCACCAAGAAAACGGCGGACGCTCCACGAAAAGTCAAATGGATATCGCACAACCGTATGTCGAGAAGCAAATACTTTTCGTGCGCGTTCAATTCCAGTGTCTGTCGTGACGCTGATGATGACTTGCGCATTTATTGGAGCTGCAGCCAGAATGTCAGCGAGGATGCGAGCAGCGTTGACTTCTCCCACAGACACAGCGTGAATGAGAATGCGTGATGCGCGCCGAGCCCCAGTCTTGCTGCCCTCTTGTTCCGGCACACGGGGAAGTCGCCATCCAAGTCGCGACGACCAATCCGTGCGCAACTTTCCCCGCTTCCACATAGAAACAAGCCAAAACGGCATAGTGACTATGGCAAAAAGAAGAAAGGCAATATCGACCACGATGCCCATAGAACCCAAGAGTATCCGACCCCGCTAGTCTCGATGCAATGACTGTGGCATCGTCAATCGCACAAAAGTCCAACTCTTCGTTTGTTTGGGAGATTGGCGTTGACACCGGCGGCACATTCACGGACTGCATCGCACGGTCTGGAGATCAAGAAACCGTTCGCGCAAAGGTCTTGAGCACTGCTGCGGTTCGTGGGCGACTTCTCTCGATTCGTTCTTTGATTCTTACCCTTGAAATCGATTTGCCTTTGGCGGATCAAACCATTGATTCATTCTTTCGTGGATTTGCAGTTCGGCTTGCGGGTGCTGCGAATCTCTTTGATTCTTCAAAGTCAACTCACCAAGAGAGCCAAGTCGTTTCTGCTCGGCGTCTAACATCAGGCACGCTCGAATTGACCATCGATCGAGAATCTGCTTTTGAGAATGTCAATTCTGCTGTCAAGGAAATCTTCGTCGATCTGATTGCGCCATTCGAAGCGCCACTTCTCGCTGTGCGCTTGGCGATTGGTCGACCACATCCCCTTCCTCTAACAGACTGCAGGATTTGCATCGGAACGACTCGAGGAACGAATGCGCTGCTTGAAGGTCGAGTGACTCCAGTGACGCTCTTTGTCAATGAAGGACTTGAAGACATTCTCAGTATTGGCGATCAACGGCGGCTCGACATCTTTGCTCGTGCGCCGAGCAAGATGCGAGCGATTGAACGAAACTCTGTCGGTGTGCCGGCGCGCTTGTCACACGATGGAAAGGATGTTCGTCCGCTTGATGAGCAACTCATGCGATCCCGCGCCCGAGAAGCATTTCGTCAAGGATCACGCACGGCTGCGATTGCGCTCTTGCATTCCGATCCAACTCGAGCATCCGCTGTTGCGCACGAATTGAAAGTCGCCGAAATTTTGCGCGAGGAAGGATTTGCGTGGATCTCATTCTCGCATCAATGCGGTTCGACCAGCCGATTTGAGCCGCGCGCTCGTGCCGCTGTTGTTGATGCTGCGCTCTCTGGTCCAGTGGGAGAATTTATTCAGTCGATCGCACACTCTTCATCTGGCGCAGAAATTCTGATGATGACAAGCGCTGGTGGTTTGATTCCCGCTGTCGCATTTCAACCGCGTGAAAGTTTGCTTTCGGGTCCCGCTGGCGGAGTCGCGGGTGCCGCGGCGATTGCCGCAGCCTGCGGGTTTCACCGCTGTGTCACGCTTGATATGGGCGGTACGAGCGCAGATGTTGCGCGAGTCGACGGCGCGCCAGAAATGCGCGACGAAACCACTGTGGGCCCAGTGTCGATTGCATCTGCGTGCGTTGCTGTCGAAAGTGTTGCGGCGGGCGGCGGTTCTATTCTTTGGTGGGATGGCGAAGCGATGCGCGTTGGTCCACGCAGTGCGGGAGCTTCTCCCGGACCCGCGTGTTATGGCACGGGGGGACCGCTGACATTGACCGATGCGAATGTATTGCTCGGTCGCATCGATCGTACGCAGTTTGCAATTCCAATTTCTCTCGATGCCGCACAAGAACAAGCCAATGTCTTGCATGCACACATTGCCAATTCGCGCCGAAAGATGTCGATTCAGGAAATGCTTGAATCTTTTATCGCTATCGCAGACGAGGCGATGGCTTGCGCAATTCGAGCGGTGACTGTTCGACGCGGAGTCGATCCTGCCGATCACGCACTTGTGGCATTTGGCGGCGCTGGCGGATTGCACGCCTGCGCAGTTGCGCAGCGGCTTGGAATTCGTACGGTTGTCTATCCAGCGGATGCAGGTTTGCTTTGCGCAAGTGGAATTTCTCGTGCGCCAATCAAACGCATAGTGACTTCACTCGTGCTTTGTGCGCTGAGCGATTGCGATCCCCCGCTTTGGGATCGACTGCTGCAATTGCAAGATCGAGGGCGAAATGAAATGGGTCTCTTGGGAATCTCAGAATCGTCGACCGTGATCACTCGCCAGATTGCGTTGATGCGCTTGGCTGGAAATGATGAAAGCGTCGAGGTCGAAATCCCACCTCATTGCAGGCGCAACACATTGGTCGAATCATTGACCGCAGGATTTCGGTTGCGCTTTCGGGAGATTTATGGCTTTGATCCAGATCAACATCGCAAGATCGAAGTTGAACGAATTCGACTTCACATTGAAGCATCGAGATCGAACGCGGCTTTCACACGCGACGCTTTCGTGCAAAACAATCAGCCCGTTGAAGGTCCAACGACCATTATGCGTCGAGACTCGACTGCATTTGTTGCTGCTGGTTGGACATCGCATCATCATGCAAATGGCGCAATGATTTTCAATCGAGTCAGCGAAGTCACCACAACTGCGGCAAATACGCACGAACTTCTCGCAGCACAGCTTGGTTCGATTGCGACTGATATGGGCGAGCAGTTGCGGCGCACAGCTGTTTCTCCAAACATCAAAGACAGACTTGATTTTTCATGTGGTTTGTTGGACTCGCAAGGATTTCTTGTCATCAATGCGCCGCACATACCCATTCATCTCGGCGCGCTTGGATCGTGCATTCGTAGCGTGAAAATTGAGCATGATTTCAAGCCTGGACAAGTCGTCGTCGTCAATCATCCCCGCTTTGGTGGTTCGCATCTACCAGACTTGACGGTCATCACGCCGATCTTCACGGAATCCAGCGAATTGATTGGTTTCGCGGCAAATCGAGCGCATCACGCGGAGATTGGTGGGTCGCGTCCAGGATCGATGCCGCCTGATGCAACCTCACTTGCTCAGGAAGGCGTCGTGATCGAACCAACAGTGATTGTGGAAGATGGCACGGCGAGGTTCGATCGAATCGAGAATCAACTTCGCAGTGGGCAATGGCCCAGTCGCTTGATCGATGACAATCTCGCGGACCTTCGTGCCCAAGTCGCTGCGAACGAACTTGCCGTCACGCGTATGCGTCGACTTGTGAGCGAATGCACGATCGCATCTCTGCGCGCAACTTGTGATCGTCTGCGAGAATCTGCTCGTCGAGCGGCCGAGCATGCGATCGAACTGCTCCCAAGTGACATTCCAATTTCGCAAGAGCGACTCGACGATGGAACAATTCTCTGCGTGCGAATGAAGCGAAGTTCCAATCCCACTCGTCTGGAAATTGATTTCACATCAACCGCCAACACCCACCCTCGCAATCTCAATGCGCCATCTTCAGTCACCAGGGCCGCGGTGATGTATTCCATTCGCGTTTTGGTTGGCCAGTTTCTCGGCGCAGATGGCCCGGCATTCCCGCTCAACGAGGGACTTCTTGATCCCGTGCAAATTACCCTTCCGAATGCCACAATCTTGTCCCCAGATTTTTCGGGATCTCCCGAAGCCTGCCCCGCGTGCGCAATTGGACAAACTGAAACAAGCCAGCGACTTGTCGATTTGTTGTGGCGCTGCTTTGATCTTGCGGCATGCAGTCAAGGGACGATCAATAATTTACTTTTTGGAAATGCACGATTTGGCTTTTATGAAACGATCGCAGGCGGAGCGGGTGCAACTTGCGATGGCGATGGTGAAAGTGGCGTGCACACGCACATTAGCAACACGCGCATTACAGATGCTGAAGTTTTGGAGCGGAGATATCCAGTTCGCCTGGAGGCTTTCCGTGTGCGCTTGAATTCTGGCGGCACGGGAAAGTACCGAGGTGGTCACGGTCTCGTTCGCCGAATTCGATTTCTCGAAGGGGTCGACTTGTCGTTTCTTTCACAGCACCGAGTCGAATCTCCCTATGGCCTTTCTGGCGGCGCGCCTGGAATGAAAGGTTCACAGCGAATAATCCGTGCGGACGGTCGCATTGAAGATGTCGCTGGAATAATCGCCGCGCGAATGGAATCAGGTGATCAATTCGAAATCGAAACTCCAGGCGGCGGCGGCTTCGGTTCGCAAATCAGCACGCCTTGACTGCGTTTTCGATCGCAGTGAAGTCCACTTGAACCCGTGGGTCCTCGCTGATTGACGCATATTTTACAATTCCCTTCGCATCGATGACGAACGCAGATCGTTTAGAAACGCCTTTCATCCCAATCAAATCTTCGTGTAGGGCGCCATACAAGCGAGAGACATCTTTGTTGAAATCGCTCAGGACTGGAAATGGAATGCGCTCGAGCTCGCGGAATTTCGCAACAGTAAATGGCGAATCAACGCTGATTGCGAAGACCTTACATCCAAGAGAAGCCCAATGATTCCAATGATCTCGAAAGTGGCATACTTCAGCTGTGCAGATTGGGCTGAATGCCAAAGGGATGAAGAGCAAGACGACCATTTCTCGGCCGATGATTGCGCCAACATCAACGGGTTGACCAGGTTGGCTTGAAAGAGTGAACACAGGGGCTTTTGATCCGACAGTCAATGGCATCTCGTTCTCCAATATCGAATAGGTAAAAGAATTGGCATCCAACAGAGATGCTTTTGATGACAATATCACGAAACATCTTTGCTTGCACAAATTTTGCCTCTTATATCGATCGACACGACAAGTCAGTCGCCGTGCGTTCGCTAGAATTGATTTCAGTTCACGGACAGAATCACATTTCTCAATTATGAATTCTAAAGCGTCCGAGATTCCAAATTGCCCCCCTTCATTCTGGTCGCTGATCTCATCGGATCTTCGACCTGACAAAGAACGGTGGCAATTCGCAGCAAGAATTGCCATCGGTGGAATGCTGATCATTGCAATTCAGATGACGCTTCGTTTCGAGATTCTCTATCCAGGGATGAGTATTTTGTTGATTGTTTCAGAACTTCGCGGCGCCGGTTCGGTGACTCGATTTGTACTGAATCTTTTTGCGGCAACATTTGGCTGTGCAGCTGCGGTGGCGTTAGGCGCACTTTTCATCCAACAACCTTGGTTCCTGCTTTTCATTCTGTGGTTGTACATCGTTGCGATCATGTATTTCATGGGATCAACCCGATATCGGGGCACGATTTTCATCATGGGATATCCCTTTATTGTCATCAACTTCATGACGTTTTTTGACAAGGAAAACGCGGAGCACATTGCAATTATGGTTTACAAGTCGGTCTTGGTTGGGATTTGTGTTGTGGCATTACTGACGATCTTTCTTTGGCCGTCTCATCCCAGTATTACTCTGCGAGAGCGCATCGTGAAATCGCTTGGGCGATCACACAACCTGCTCAGATCACTGATTGATCACATGCAGAACAAGGAACCATTCGATGTCGCAAATCGCTTCCCAGATTATTATCGCGCTGACATTATCGAAAATTTGCAACTTCTCGATCAAGCCGAGACAGATTCTGGTTTCGATGAACGCGAACATCCTGACCTGAAAACATTTCTTGCATTTGAGCGTCAGTTGAGTATGGGAATCTATCTTGCTGCACAGCGATTTGCTTCCAATAAATTTGAAGCGACTCCAGATGCCATCGAACTTTTGACGGCGCTCGATGTTTTCTTGTCCAGATTGACTGAAAAGATCGAGCATCTCTCCCATTTCGCAGGTCTCGACGAAGCCCTTGTGCGACTTCAAGAAGCGGCACGAAAACAGAACGATCATCCATCCTTTCGATCCATAAGCAATCTTGCTTTCGATGCGCCTCTTGCCGTAGCCACGTTAAGAACTTTCACGATCCTTGTGCATCGTCCAGACTTTGCGAGTGTTCTCCTTGGAAACATTCGAAGATGTCTTCCGAATCTTTTTCGGCAGCGTATTTTGATTCCAAATATCCAAGCGTTGAAACACTCTGCAAAATGCGCGACCTCAATTTTGATATGCGCTCTCGTTTGTATCACATTGAATTGGGACAAAGGAATCGGATGCGTCGAGACAGTCATGTTGGTGGTGCAAGCAACATTTGGTGGCACGCTCATGATCGGGAGTCTTCGGATGCTCGGTGTCATGATCGGTTACTCGTTGGCAGTTTTCACGATCATTTTTTTGATACCAGTCGTGACAACACTGACTGGTTTCCTTCTGATTTTCGCACCTGTGCTGTTCTGCGCCGGATATGGCATGCATGGATCACAACGGGTCAGTGTTCCCGCGCTTCAAATCATGATTGTCTTTGACTTTTCCCTCCTGCAGGTGCTCGGACCAGATATCAGTTTGTATCCAACGATGAATTTTTCACTTGCGGTGACAATGGGTGTATTCGTTTCATTTTGCGTGTACCGATTTCTCTGGCGAGCACGAGCAGTCGATGGACTTCAAGGAAGTCTTGCCGAGATGCTGCAAAGCGTTGCAAGCGTGATGCGCGTTCGCTTAAAGGGTGTTGTCACTCGCAAAGAAATTCTCCTAGCGGAAATCAAAATCGAAGATGAATTTGCCCGATTTATGAAACTTCAAAGCGATGCGCAGTTCGAGTCCTATTGCCCCACCGCGGGCATCAATACTCGTTTGCGTGCCGCAGTTTTGACGCATCAACTGTGCACAGAATTCTTGCTGCTCTTGGATTCGAAGACCGCCGAAGCCCAAACTCTGACCAGCAACCTTCCAATTGCAACCGCGTATGTCGAAAACTTGGATCGCTGCTGTCGCATTCTGCGTTGCCAGCCTGACACGGACTTTGTTCCTTTGCCTGCTGCGGGAGATGTGCCGACTCCGTGGACACTATTCTTGCAGCGCGGGAATAGTCAAATCCCAGCTTTACGAAGTGTGATCAATGAAATGATTGCAATCTCTATCAGCGATTCCGCGCTCGGTCAGTCCAATCACAATCAACCGCGAGTTGGCAGTGCTTGCTGATCAATCGTGATATCAATTCGCTCGATGCGTATCGCTCGACCGCCGACTGGATCGATCTCGACAACGCACCCGCACGCACGCTCGCCACCCTCTCCCATTTCGAAATTGGTGTGCACGCCAGTCGTCATCGCACGCAACACGCCTTTGATGTCTCGCCCGATGATGCTTGCATACGGCCCGCACATTCCCACATCCGTGATGAAGGCAGTTCCGCCGGGCAAGATGCGAGCATCCGCGGTAGGAACATGCGTGTGCGTTCCGATCACTGCCGCGACGCGACCATCCAAGTGATGGGCAAGCGCAGCTTTTTCCGAAGTCGCTTCCATATGCGCCTCGACGATCACGATTGGCGACTTTTCTGGAAGTGCAGCGAGGACCGCATCCACAGTTGCAAACGGATCGTCAGCATGCAATGACATAAAGACCCGTCCCAAAACTGTGACAACAAAAATGTCTCGTGGGCGCTCGGGGGTTGCGGGAATCCGAATCCACCGTTTACCCGGCGCTTTGGAGGAAAGATTTGCAGGGCGAGAAATAGGTTCTGCAGGATCTTCAAGGACTGGAGTGATTCGAGGGTCTCGAAAGGCGTGATCTCCCAAAGTGACCGCATCGGCGCCCATCTTGCGAAGGTCGCGATACAAATCAGGCGTGATTCCAGAGCCATTTCGCAGATTTTCGCCATTGATCACAATTGCGTGTGGGGCGAAGGTTTGGCGAAGAATTGGAATGGCATGTTGAAGGGATCGCCTTCCGGGTTGACCAACACAATCTCCAAAAAAAGCAGTCACAATTCCGCCGTGCATGGATATACTCTACATGGCGTCGCGAATAATGACCGAGTTGGTTGTTGCGCGAACGCCGCTGAATGATTGAAGCAACGTACAAAAAGGGCGATCGTGTTCGTCATCCTTCCCGTCCTGAATGGGGGATCGGTGTCGTCTCCAAGATCGAAGTCGTCACGCGCGGCGATTCCACGGACTTGAGGGTGTGGGTTCGTTTTCCTTCGATTGGCGAGAAAACATTGCTTGCCAGCGCAGCTGCACTAGAAATCCTTGATGACCAAAGTTTTTCCAGCGCCGTTCATTCACGACCATCGGTGACGGATTTCGATGTTGCCAAAGGTGGCGGATGGCTTGGTTCAATTTCCAAACAATCCGCAAATGATCTGATGACAACTTTGCCTAGTGAAGCAACCGATCCATTTGCGCATCCAAAGCGCAGATTGGAAGTGACGATCAAGCTCTATCGATTCGACGGTTCGCCAGCCCGCTTGGTTGAATGGTCCATTGCTCAAAGCGGACTTGATGATCCCATGTCAAGGTTCAATCGCCAAGAACTTGAGCAGCTCTATAAGAAGTGGTTGTTCAATCTTGATGCCCATCTACTCAAATTGCTCGGTGAATTTCGCCGCGAAAAGACGCTCGTTGACCAAGCGCTTCTCAACGCCCCACCGCTTGCAGTGAAGGCTGTGCGTCGGCAACAAGCAATGTTGAAATAACGACATTATCTTTCCCCAAGTCCTGCGTTCCTTTCTCTTCCTGTGATTTTCTTCTATCGATAGTATTTGTCGCTGAGATGCTGAACGTAAATTCCAAATCAATTCCTGCTCGTCAAACTCAAGGACATCGTGGCGCAATTCGTCCAACGATTCTTTGGGGAATCGCAGTGCTGGTCTTGATTATTGTTGGTGTCACGCTGGGAATATGGAACTCGCGAATACACGCACGGTTAGAACTCGTCGAAAGCGAACGCAATTCGGCAATCGCAGATCTCGAACATGTTCAGGAATCTCTCAAGTCTGCGCTTGCCGAAAGCGCGGCTCTGTCTTTGGTCCAAAAAGAAAAACTTGCACAATCCGAAGCTCGTATCGCCGAAGCCGTCCGCTTGGCTGAACAAGCCTCGTCCCGTGCGACTGCGGCGCAAGCGCAAATCGAACTGCTGACTTCGCGGGCAACTGCTGCTGAGCAACAAGTTGTCCAAGCTACAAAGTCCGCAGAAGATGCAATGAGTCAACAGAAGAAATCGCAAGAAGGCGTAAGTCACTCGTCTGCTGATCTTGCAATCACCACTCGTTCCCACCGCGTTCGTGAATTTATGGAAGGTGCATTTCATTCCTTCGCACCTGCAACAGTTGGTCCATCCGATGCGACTGTGAATGGCGTAATGAAAGCTGCGCTCGATGAGCTGAAAAATGGCGGACTTGATGACGACCTTGAGGCAAAGGCGCAACTTGAGTCGACGATTGCAACGATTCTGATGAATGGCGGCGAATACTCACAGGCCAAACCTATCTTGGATAATGTCCTTCAGTATCGGCGGAAGATTCACAAGAGCGACAGTGCCGATCTTGCCGACGCAATTGGCGATGCATCACGGGTTCGAATTTTGCTTGGTGATTTAGCAGGTGCTGAACCTTTCGCACAAGAATCGTTGGCGATGTATCAACGACTTTCAAGCGGCGATCAACTTGTTGTCGCATCCGCTTTCAGCAATCTTGCGCAGCTCGAGCGCGCTCAAATGAAGTGGGTTGAGGCCCAAGCCCACTGCGAGCAAGCAATCGCAATGTTCAAGCGTCTTCGTGCTGGAAACAATTGGAATCTCGCCCGTGAACTTCATGAGCTTGGAGAACTTCATGATCAATGTGGGCGTTTGACTGATGCTCAGCGTTTGTTCGAGCAATCACTCACGATGAAATATGCCCTCGTGCAAGGCGATCATCCCGACATTGCCGCTGGAATGACAAATCTTGCCGGCGTCCACCAATCTCTGGGCAACTATGAGCAAGCTGAAAAAATATTGGTGAAGGCGGTTGAAATGCAGAAGAATCTTCATCAAGGCGACAACTTGCTTGTCGCGGATTGCATGAACAATCTTGCAAGCGTTCTTCAATCACTTGGGCGATCTGCAGAGGCGGAAAGATACTTTCGACAGGCGTTGTCAATGAAGGAGAGGATCCTGAAGTATGACGATCCAAGTATCGCCAGCGGACTGACAAGCCTCGCATTTGTGGAGCAAGCGCAAGGAAGAAACGACCTCGCGGAATCTTTGCTTGTTCGAGCACTCGATATGCGCAAACGGCTTCATCCTGGAGATCACGCAAGCACCGCACGCACGCTGAATTGTTTGGCCTGGGTTATGTTCGATCAGGGAGAGTTGGATGAAGCTGTGGCGAATTCCCAGGCGGCGGTTGATATGTACTCCCGCACCGCACCCGATGGCAACGCGCAACGGGCAGTTGCAATTGCGCTTCGAGCACGGATCGCAAACAAGCAAGGAGATAGTGCGATGGCCACCGAGTTGATTTCGCAGGCGCAAGCAATGGTGCTTGCCAAGGAACCTGCGACTGGCGCGAATGCCAAAGCTGTGATGACCCTCAAGAATGAGATTGAGGGGAAATAGTTTCGCCGAGAAAGAGCGTTACCTGATTGGATTGACTCTGCAAATCCACTTATTCCTTCTCTGACATCAGAGTCGCACGCACTTCTTTCAACTGGGTCAATCTTTTCTCATCCACTTTTGGATAGTGCAGATTGAGAGACGCAAGCGTGTCAATGATGATTCCAGAAACGACGATGCGCGTATACCACTTGTTGTCGGCGGGAATGACATGCCACGGAGATTCCTTCGAAGATGTTGTTTGGATCATCGATTCATAGGCGTCCATATATT
>SXGU01223129.1_pt1 | contig 58005 bp, 41 predicted proteins | sample 3174531 | NCBI WGS metagenome assembly SXGU01 (sample SAMN11356863, study PRJNA531348) | freshwater metagenome | isolation source: freshwater sample F1-140 | place: China: Fuxian Lake, Yuxi | collected 2017-12-25 | reverse complement strand
TGGGTGGCAGGACAGCGACGACCAGCCCAACAAGGGCGACGAGGGGGAGCAAGCGACGCATCGGAGTAACCCTTTGGGTTGGCGGAATAGCGAGAGCGTACCGCGCGGCGCGCCGAACCGCAACGGGCGGGAGAGGAGAAGCCCACCCAACCTACCCCTCCCTGTGGGGAAGGGGTGGGGGTTTCCGCCACGCGTCTACTGGCTGTCATTGCCCAAACCGAACCGTCCCCGCGCCGCACGCCAGGCCGAGGAAGGGTGAAAAGGCGAACGGCCGGTGTGAGATGGCCGGTGAGACTCTCTCAGTCTTACCAGCCATCTCACACCGGCCGTTCGCCACGACGTCGCTCACCGGAGTCGTTCCACATACGGGATGACCGGCTTGTATTTCGCGGAGTTGTAGTCGAACGCCACTTGCGGGCCAGCGTACCCCGGCCGCACGTTGGACACGCACGTCCCCGCCCACGCGGGCCGCGACAGCCCGGTCACGGTGATCTGCCCCGGCACGGAACCGACCGCCAATACGGTCACGTACTGCACATCCAACCCGGACCCAATCACGAGTTGCGTTCCCGTTCCCGCTGGCCCGCCGACGATCGCCGTTTCGACACCGTCGGAGGCGATGTAGAGAACGGGGTTCGCCGCGTTCGAGTTATCGTGCCGGGTGTACGCGATCGAGAACGTCGGGTTGGCTGGACGAGCGGTGTCGATCAGCGCGCTGAAGAACGGCCGTCCCTGAGCGTGTGGGTCAGGGTCATTCGCAACCGGGTGCGCCTTCAGCCCCAGGTTCGACATATCGACGACGGCCATGTACTTCTGGCGCATGTCACCGGGGATCTTGTCGTACACCTCCGCGCCGAACTGCGGCGGCGGTGGCGGCGCGTTTGCCCCGGTTGGCCACCCCGGTGCCGCGGGGTTCGTCACCTCGAAGTACCCGATGGTGACGTACACAACGAACTGGTGACTCACGGTGGTCACGCTGCCAATCGTCTTGCGCATCGGTTCGTTCTGCGTGTAAGCGTTGCCGCCCGCCAGGGACAGGTACGGCGGCACGATATCGGACGAGCGGCGCAAGATCGTCTGGTCGCTGTTCCCGCCGGTGCCGAAGGCGAAGGAACCGCCGCCCGCCGCGGCCGGCGCGCCGAACGAGTAGAACGGTCGGTCGAGACCGCCGTTCTGGTCGGACACGCTCGACGTGGGCACCGGCACCCGCACCTGGTCCGTGGCCATTCCGCTGGCCGTGTTGCGCGTCTGGAGCGGGGTCCGGGTGTACATCCACTGCTCCCACACCGCGTTGTTGACGAAATCCAGGTCGAACCCGTATGGGTGGGTCGCTGGCGGGTCAAACAAGCCCTGCGCGACGCGCCGGTCCTGCATCGCGTTCACATTGATCTTCCCGCCCACCCGCCCGCCGTGCGCGACACGATAGTCCGGCGGCTTCACCGTGAGGTACTCCAGACCCCGCGCGAGGCCGTTGTCGAGGAACCGCCAGCGGGGCGCGCTGAGGTCGTAATAGAGACCCGCAGGAGGGGCCGGAGCAGCGGAAGGGGGAGGAATGTTCACCACGAATTCCGTGGTCAGCAAGTGCGGCTTGCAATCGCGCGCCTGGAACACGTCGCCCAGTGTTTCGAGCGGCCGGTCCATGTGAACCAGCCAGTCGAATGGCAACTGAATCGTGTCCGAGAGCGTGGCCGAAACGCCGCCGGGGTTGTTCACGGTCGCTGTGGCCAGTTGCCCGGCGTTTCCGTTGTGCCGGCCGAAGGTGTGCCGCGGTTGGTTGTTGCCGTTGGCCGTGGTCTGATCCCGCACCATCGAAGTCTCAAGCGTGGAGGCAACCGTTCGCGCGTTGTTGTTGTTGTACACGTTGTGGTTCCCTGCTCCGACGGGCACGGTTGCGACCGAGCGGCCCGCGAATGGTTGTACCTTACCGACGGCGAACCGAGCGCCACTCGGGTCATATCCGGCAGGGTTCGCGTTCATCATGCCCCGCGCGCTCCGGTTCAGTCCGCCGCCGGTGAGACGGTGGATCGAGTCGAACGACGGCACGTAGTCCATCATGTCCACCGTGACGTACGGGTTGGTCGGCCCTGCCGGCAGGTGCGGGTTGGCGAGCCGCCGCAACAGCACGATGTTCCGCTTGAACTCGGGGTTTGTGACGACCCCGGCACCCGGCAACGTCATTGTGTATCCCATCGCCCCGCTGCCGGGAGCGTTGGTCGGGGCACCGGATTCAACCTTGTTCTGCCACACCCCGCCGTTGGGGGCGAAATCGTCGCCGCGTGCGACGGTCGGTGGCCCGACCAACACGAACCCGTTGACCGGGAGTGCATTCGCGGCCGGACTGTACGCACTATTGTTCGGGCCGACGGCACCGGGGGTATTAGCTGCGGGCGTCTGTGGGAACGTGAAGACCGCGTCCGGCGCACCAGCAGTCGTTTCGAAGTTGCCGGTCGTGTTCGCCGGATTGTTGAAGAGGAAGTCATTCTGGGTGTTCGGAGCAGCGTCTCGACTGCCGGCGGCAACGGTCTGCCGGTCGGCTCGCCGCATTTCAATCCGGTAGGCGTTAAGCACCACCGAGCCGTCGCCAAGAGCGGTGCCGGGGTTTGGCGCCGAGGTCGGGTTCAGGAGTTCCACCCAGACCCGCACGTGCGCCGGACCAACCGGTGGGAGGTTGCCGCCCATCCCGTTTCCGTTCCCGTTGACTGGGTCGTTCGGGTCGTTCACGATCTCGCTGTAACCCTCGTTGATGACAAGCCGCGGCTTTTCCACACCGAACACCACGCGGTCCCCGATGGCGGTCGCACTGGTGAAGTCAGCGATGCCGGTAAGCGGGTCGGGGTTCCACACGAACACCGTGTTCACATCGTCGTTGTCGATGTAATCGACAAGGTTCACCGCGACCTGCGCGAGGTAGCGGAGCGCATCGTACTGCGACTGCGTAAAGGTGCCGGGCACGCCGGGGAGAGCGAGCACGCCCGGTTGCGGTAGAGTAATCACCACACCCTGAACCGGATCGAAAGTCACCTGCGCCGCCGCGCCGAGCGCGACCACGAGCCGCGCGAAGATGTCCTTCGCGAGTTGCTGCCGGTCCGCGTCGGCCTGGGCCGTGTTGAGTACGTTCGTTTGCGACAGCGGTTGTGTCAGATCGGTACGGTAGTCGGCCACGGGGCGATTCAGGTTCACCGACCCCAACGCCGCTTGCGCGTTCACCCACAGGTTGTCACCGGCGAAGTCCGTGATGGCACCGCGTGGCTGAGGCCCCGGGTACACCGGTGCTGGCGCCGCCTGAAACAGCAACCCCGGTTTGGTCGGCCCGTTGCCGGCGTTGAGTGCCAGCGCGTTGGTCCCATCGCGGCGCACGAAGTTCGGCACCAACGCGACCCGGTCGAGGCTGTTGGTTTTCGGATTGATCAGAAGCCGCCGGGCGTGCACCGGGTCGAGCCGGTGGATCGATCGCGTGGTCGCGTTGGCGACCGGTACGTACGGGTAGGTCGCCTGATCGCCGAGGAACGCCGTGGGGGCCGTCTTCGTCGCGAACGCCTGTAAGTACCAGTCTGGGGTGAACGCATACCGGAGGCTCAGACGCTTCAGGTCGGAATACGGGTAGACCGGGCTGCTCGGGTTCGCGAACGGATCGCTGCGGTCCAGCCACTCATTCGGGTTGTATTCGACCGGGTGGCCGGGAACCGAGGCGTTGTCACTCTGGAAGTTGGTGAATGTCGGAAGCCCACTGATGCTGTTACCCGTTGGCAGCGCGAATGCGACGGCATTGCCGTTCCACGCAACCGGGGCGTGGGTCGATAGTGGCTGGCCGGTGGCGTACGGGTTGTACGAGTTCCGCGGCGTGGGGGTTGTGGCCGGCGCGGCGTAGGCCGCGACCCGCCGGTTCCGGATCAGCTCGCGGCGATCGGCCTCAAGTGCCGCCGGTAGCGGCATCGCGGGCGACGCGGTCGTCCCGCCGTATGTGCCCAGCGCGTAGCCGATGTTCACCCCCCACGGGCCGTAGCCTCCGTTGGGCGAGTGCAACAGGGTCGTTGGAGTAAACTGGTTCCCGTGCGTGCTCTGATCAAACGAGCCGTCGAGCGGAAGGATCAGCGGCGCGACCATCGGTTGCACGATCCGCCCGTTCGAGAGCGTTGCCTGCGGCAATCCGATGTGCATCCAGAGACTGTCGTTCTTCTGCACGCCAACCACGCCGGGGAGATTCTGCACGTCGCCGCGGTAAACGCCGTCGGCATCGGGCGCCACGAGGGGGAAATTCGGGTGTTCCAGCGGGCGCGGGCGCAGGATGAACAGTTTGCCGGTCGCGTCCCTCCACTTCGCGTTGTTCGGTGCGAGGGTGCCGAACAGCCAGTCGCGGTGGAACGACGGGGTCAGCACCTCACCGGTTGCCGGGTCGCGTGCACCGAGCCACAGGTTCTTCAGGTCCGGGTAGGTGTAACCGGCGTGCTTGCCGACGTAACTCCGCCCGGCTGTGCTGCCGGCGAACGCGGGCACCGGGCCGTTGGCCAGGACGGCCCGAGCGCTCGTCCACTCAGGGTCAAGCAGGTATGGTGTCCCGCTAATCATCATCAGGGTGTAGTTGACCTGGAACGCGCGGTCGCCTTGCGGCGAGGTCCGAGGGTCTGTGGTGTCGTGGAAGGTGCCGACCCCGGCCCACGGGACCGTCGAACCGGCCCAGAGGGCGGTGGCGAAATCGTACCGGCTGCCGTACATGGACCGGGCGATGCTGTGCCCACGCATCGCGTTGAGCAGCGGGGTTGCGCTATCGGCCGGGTCGTGGTCGTCGGGCACGTCGTAGATGAGAGTGCTGAAGAACCGGTTGATCGTGTCGGTCGGGTCCGGCGCCGTCCGAGCAGCAGCGGACGCAGCCTCTTGATGCGACTGGGCAACCGCCTTCTCCTTGGCCGCGTACATCATGAACGCAAGACCCAACACCATCAGGATGGTGATGAGAGAGAAGCAGGTGAGTAGAATCGCACCGCCGCGCCGCGGCGCACGGCGCCAGAGTGGCAGTGAGCGTGTGAGTGGCCGGAACATGACGGCGGTCTCCGGTACGAGTGCGAGATAGGCAGGCGCGAGCCGGTCACAGGTCCACCTGGATCGTCGTCTGGCGCGAGCCTTTGGAATTCTGGTTCCAGCACCGCAGGCGGATCGAGACGCCAGTGATGCGGATCTTCTTCAGCGTACCCGCGGTGTTCGTGGCCGACGCCAGGTTGGTCGTCAGATCCCAGTCGGGCGATACAGTAGGCACACCCTTGAACTGATGGAACGTGTCGTACTTCCCGTCGAAGGGGAGGTTGTCGTACGGGTAGTCGGTGTTGCCATTGACGAACGGGGTCGGCCAGACGATTCCGTTCGCCGTACCGGTGAACTTGATCTCGAAGGAAGTCACGTTCGTCAGCAGCACGTCTTCGCCAACCCGGTAGGCAGTGATCGCGGCCCGCGCCGGTGCAAGCGACCCGCCGAGCCGTCGGGCCGCGAGCGTGAGGTCGTTCAGGTGCAGGACCGTGGTGCCGCTGTTGACCGCCATCACCTCGGACGAATCGGTAATGGGCACCGCCTGGTTCGCCAACAGCGAGGAGTACGCCGGCCGGTCGTCGTCGTTGAACGCGGCGAGCCGCTGGCGACGAACCAGTTTGTACTTGCCTACCCCATTGGGCGTCTGCCCGTTGGGCACGAGGAAGTAAGCGACCTCGGCCGCGCGGCCGATGATCGGGTAACCCGAACTGCCCAGCGGGTTCTGGAACGGCACGTCGGCCGTGAGCGTGTCCTCGGGCGCCCCGCCTGGCGTGATGATGGTGAACTGAAGAACGTGGTTACCCGACCGGGACGAATTGAACCCCTCACCGTCCTGGTTCTCATACCAGTTCCACGTCCCGCTTGCGGTGGCGTCCCAGAACGCCGGGTTGCCCGCGAGCGCCGTCGGGGCCGGCCGGCTCTCCGCGTAGAAGTACCCGGACTTCGGCGGCTTGTAGCCGGCTAGTCGACCGGTCGCGGGGTCCACATACAGTTTGTCGAGCCGCTGGTCGCTCAACTTCCGACCCAGGTTCGGCTTGCCGTCTTCTTCCAGAAAGTGACGGTACGTCAGGTCGCGTCGAAGTACCGCGAGGGCCGCGCGCTCCTGGGCCACGAAATCGCCCTGAACCTTCGCCCCGCGGAACGTCTCGGCCGCAATCGAGGACGCGACCGCCAGGATGCTCATCATGATGAGCACGATGGTGATGGTCACCATCAACTCGACAAGCGTGAACCCTCCCCGCCCAGCGCGGGCGGTGAAAGGATCGCGGGTCGGCGTGCGGCAGATCATCGGTCGCCCTCGCACCGGCGTCGGGCCGGAAGGAATGGTCGGGTTCGGGAACCAGGATCGGACCGGACACCCGTTACGGATTGACGCCACTCGTGAGTATCGGGCGTTCGAACACTTCAGCGACACCAGCCACCACGACGACGGTGCCACCGTACGCAGCGGTGCCGCCGTCCACCCGCTTGACAGGTGTGTGCAACTCCACGTCATACGTGCCGGCTGTGTTCTCTGTCGCGCTCACGACGCGGTAGAAGTTCGCGTGACGGATGTACGTCTTGGGCGTCGTCGCGGGCACGACCTGGGCGATTGTCGCGTCCATGATCCAGCTCCCCTTCTTGATGTCGGCCGTGGTCGGGAGTTGGATCTGCGTGGTGCCGGGTGTCCAGGTCGCGCCGAACGATGCCTCGGACCCAACCGGGTAGAACAGGTGGCGGCGGTTGAGGAATACCACGATCTTGAGGGTGGCGCCGAACCGGTCGCGATTGGTGGGCCGCTGAATCACGGCCAGTGCGTTGTACCGCAGTTCCCGCATCTCGAAGCCCGGCTTCGGCTGCGAGTCCTCGTCCCACGAGAACCCATCGGCCTGACTGAACATCCGCAACGCCAGCGAAGCGTTAAAGCCGATCGAGTTCATGGTGCGACGCGGCACGAACGTCGTCCTGGTGCTGTCCCCGACCCACGCCCTGCTGTCGGTCGGGGTACGCTGAACGCCCATTGGGTCGAGGAACACCGGGTAACTCGCCTCGTTCGGCAATGCCCGCGGCAGCAGGGTGCCGGTTGGGTGCGCCCCGAGACTCAGAGGGTCGTCCATCGCGACCCAGAACGGTTCATTGTTGCCATTATTCTCGACCACTTTATCCTGCCAGTACCCGCGAACCAATCCGTCGGTGGAGATGGCAAGCGAGGTCGAGCGGTCGCTGATCAACGCGTCGCTCATCTGCTTGGCGGCGAACGGGAACATGCTCATGACGCCGGCCAGCCCGATCGCCACGACGAAGATGGTGACCATTACTTCGGTCATCGTCATTCCAGGTCGGCGGGTCATAGCGGTCGCCCTCGCGTTGGCGACCGGCGCGGGCCGGCCGCCGGTCTGGGGTCCGAGTGCAGATGTCGGGAACGGAGTCGTTCCCCGGTGGAATCATTCGCGGCCCGGTCGCGGGCGCCAAAAAAACCGCTGGCCCTAACCTCACTGGTTCAGATCCTGGCGGGCCAGCGAGAATGGGGTCTGCCCGCCGACGTACTGTCCATAGGTGGGGCTCGCCGGGTTCGCGTCCGGCCAGACGACTGGCGCGTGCCCCAGCGCGCCGCTCGCTCGGATCGTCAGGAAATACTGCTCGCCGCCACGCCGGAACCCGTCGACCAGAGCCGATCCTTGGGGCACGCGCATGTTCGCCCCTTTGGAGTAGTCACGCACCCAGAGGAATAACTGTCCGGTCGGGGCGCCCACCAACTTCCCATCCGGGGAGAAGATCACGTCGAAGTCGCCCGCGCCGCTCGGCCCGAGGCTGCCCACGCTGATCGGCCCGGTGGGGGGGTCGGGGGTGTTCAGATCGACGCAGATGTTCTTGGGCAACAGCACTGTCGGCTCGCCGACCAGCGGGACCGATAGCAGGTAGATCGCGAAGTGGTGGATCACCACGCTCGTGCCGGCACCCAGAGTCGCGTCCGGGAACACCTCCAAGAAGACCTCGCCGCTGTAGCGACCGCTCCCAACTGGAACCTCGCGGAAGTTATTCGGCGCTGGTGCGAGACCGATGATCCTGTGCCACGTCCCGAACACCGGCATCACGATCGTGCAACCGGTCTGAACCTGAAGCGAGTGGTCGAGGGTCAGGTTCTCGATGAAACACCGGCGGTTGATAATCGTCCCGGCGGGCGGGTTCGTTGGGGTCAGGCCGGCCGCGACAACCGAGTAGTCAAACCGCACGCGAGGCTCATTGGCGGGATTTGCGCTCGTGTACGGCTTCGGATTCGGGATCAGCGGTTCAGGCAACTCGACGTACTGGAGTTCGGTCACCCACTTGGGGTCGGTCTTCGTCGGGTTCGTGGCGTCAAGCCCGACGAGAAACCGGACGCCACGCGGACGCTTGTCGCGAGCGGCCATCGCTTGCGCCAGTTTGCACGTTGAACTGACGTCGGTGACGCTGTTGCGCACCCGGTCCTGGTCGCGCACGCCGGGGTACATGAGGAACGTGATCCCGGCCAGGGTGAGGATGATCGAGATGCTGACCAGGAGTTCGATCAGGCCGAACCCGGCCCGCATGGTAGCGCGGCGTGTCATGGCTTACTTCCCCTGGTTGCCCTGGCGGTTGAGCCGGTAACCGACGGAGTCGTCGGCCTCAGGCGCGAAGTTGTCGTTCACCTTGTTCTTGCCGAAACTGACCACAGACGGCACCCGGTTGTTGTTCGTGAACCGCAGGTTCAGCGGGGCCGCGTTCAGGCCCGTCGTGGGGGTGGACGCGTATGGCGTGCCGGCCACAAGCTTCCTCGGGTCGAGCGGGTCGAGGCTCCCGGCCGGGCTGGCGTGCCCGTACGGGGTAGCGTCGAGTTGCGCGCTCTGCGCCCACCGGTAGTACCGCACCGGGGTGCCACGTGGGTCGACGAACACCTTGAATTCCTTGCCCGCACTGTCCTTGACGTTGGACTCCGCGGATCGCACCTCGCTGTTCCCCAGTCCGACCGCCTGTTCCGATAGAACCAAGTACAGCAGCACCGCGGCCTGCTCGTCGAGGCTCAACCCGCTGGACCCGGCGACCTGCTTGAACGCCCCGCGCGGCGGGTTGTTGTACGCCTGTGTCCCGATGGAGAACGAAGTCGTCGCCTCGGCAAAGGTCTCCGGGAAGTGCGCCCGCAGCATGGCCGCGGTGTGGATCGCTTGCGCCCGGTCCTTGTTGCCGCCGCTATAAACGAGAACGGCTTCCGGCGTCTTGTTCTTGTGGCAATCATTCACGACCGCCTGGTACTGGTCGTTCAGCGCGATTTGCATCTGCTTCAACTGGTTGTCACCGGCGGCGTTAGTCGCCGCATCCCGGAACCGCATCGTGGCTCCGATCCCGACGCCGATGATGACCACGATGATGCTGATAACAACCAGCATCTCGATCAGTGTGAACCCAGCCCGGCGCGCGCGCCGCGGGGATGTCTTCAGCCGCATGGGTTCCTCCGGTTACTGGGGGCCGGCGCCGAGGTTGGCGGACGAGAAGTTGCTCACGTCGTCGCCGCCGCCACCGCCGACCCCGGCGGACCAGTCGCCACCGATCCCGAACTGCATGTCCGGCCCGGCCGAGATGATTTGAAGGGCAGTCGGGTTCTCGTACTTGGCCGGGGTTGTGCTGCCGCGACGGAACGGCGTGACGCCGCCGAACGCGGAGTTAAGCGAGTAGTTCCCCTGCCGGTTCGGGACGAACATCGCGTAGGGCGTGCCGTATACGTCCAGAAACTGCGGTGGGTTGGTCGTCCCACAAAGGTTCCGGGCGGACTGGGGATCGATGAACCTCCCCTTCCGCTGCTCGTCGCCCAACGCCTTCGGGAGGAACGGTTGCTGTGGGTTCGTCGAAAACCCCTCGAAGTCCGTGACCGAGCCGCCGGTCAGGAAGAACACCGCCACCTGGTTGTTGTCCGCGAGGGTGATGGGGGTGGCGGGCAACCCGGTCGCGGTGAGGCTCATGCGTGGGAACAATTGCTTCAGGTAAATGGCCTCGCGCTCAGTCCCCGTGTAGGAGGACCGGAGGGTGAACGGGGCGTGCGGCAGGTACTCGGGCTTGCTCATCGCCTCGCTGGTCTTGTAGGTGTTGTACGCGTTGGTGATTTGCTCCATGCGGTCGCGGTTCTTCCCGCGATTGGCAGACGCACGCACCTTCATCACCGCCGGGACCAGAAGTCCCGTCAGGACGGCGATGATGGCAATCACTACGAGCAACTCGATCAACGTGAAGCCGTCACGCCGGTGTCCTATCTGCCGCAGCATGGTTGGTCCCCTACGATCCGAGTTGTGAGCGGCGAGTGGCGCGTGGCGAGCAACAGAACCTTGTTTTGCTCAGCACCCGTCACTCGCCACTCGTGACTTATTTCGACAGCCCTTCCAGCAGCTTGATGAGCGGCAGGAACAGCGAGATGACAATCGCCCCGATCGTGAAGCCCAGGAACACGATCATGATCGGTTCGAGGAGCGAGATTAGCGACTTGACAAGGTTATCGACCCACTCGTCGTAGAAGTCGGCGATCTTGTAGAGCATGGTGTCGAGGTCGCCGGTCTCCTCGCCCACCTCCACCATATTCACGACCATGTTGTCTACCAAACGGGCCTCCCGGAGCGGATCCGCGATGGTATCGCCTTCGCGGATGGACTCGAAGATGCGCTGGAACATGCGCTCGAACACCGCGTTATTCGCGGTTTCCCGCACAATACTGATGGCTTCCAGGATTGGCACACCGGAGGCGATCAAGGTGCCGAGGGTGCGCATGGTCCGGGCAACGATGGTTTTTTCCACGAGTTGCCCGACAACCGGTATCCAGAGTACAGCACGATCGAGTGCGAAGTTCCCGGCCCGCGAGAGTCTGATCAGTTTGATCAGGAAGTAGACCGAAACCGGGAACAGAGGGATCGTCCACCAGAACTCGCTCATCCAGTTGGAGACCTTGATGAGCGTGAGGGTTGCCCACGGCAGGGTCATCCCGAACTCGTCGAAGATCTTCTTAAACTTCGGGATGATGGCCACCATAATGAACGTCAAGATGGCGACCGCGACGAAGATCACGACGGACGGGTAGATCATCGCACCGATGATCTTGGACTTGAGGCTCTGGGCCTTTTCGAGGAAGTCGGCGAGGCGTTGGAGGATGATTTCCAGCGCACCACCGGCCTCACCGGCCCGGACCATGTTGACATAGAGTTTGCTGAATGCCTTGGGGTGCCGGCCCAGCGCCTCCGAGAGCGCGGAACCGGACTCAACGTCTTCCACCACGTCGATGAGCGCGTTCTTGAGCGCACCGGGGACCATCTGCCGCTCCAGGATGCGGAGCGACCGGAGCACCGGCAACCCGGCATCTTGAAGCGTCGAAAACTGGCGGGTGAAAGTCACCAGCATCTTCGCTTTGACGCCACCGATGACGAACGTCTTGCGACTCTTCCCGGTCTTCTTGGCTTTCTTGCCTTTCGTCCCTTTGCCGCCCTGCGCGGCGGTCATCTTGGTGACGAAGTAGCCCATCGCCTTGACTTTTTGCTGGGCCTCGTCCTCGTTGGAAGCCTCAACGGAGTCCTTTACCTCGGCCCCGGATGTGTCCAGCGCCTCGTACTTGTATGTCGGCATGTATTCACCTTACCCGTGGTGTGCGTCGAGAGCGGGCCGAGTCCCGCCGTCCCTGTGGGCTAACGTCTGTGGCGAAGGTCTATTCCAACTCTTGGCGTCCGAACCGGAGGTGCGAGCCTCCGTGGTCCTGAAACCTACCGCCCAACCCCTTCCCTTCAGGGCGGGGGTTGGGCGGTAGGTTCTTCATCACCCTTCGTCGTCCTGCACGGTCTCGCGGACCACCTCGTCGAGCGTGGTCGTCCCGCTGAACAAGGCCCGCAGCCCGGAGTCGCGGAGGCTTGCCATCCCCAGTTTGCGTGTGTAACTACGCAGGGCATCGGTGCTTGCCCCGCGACTGACCAGATCCCGCAAGTCGTCGTTCATGATGAGTAGTTCGTATAACCCGGTGCGGCCCTTGAAGCCCAGATTGTTGCACTTGTCGCACCCCTCACCGTAGTAGAACGGTCGACCCTTCACTTGGTCCGTCGTGAGATTCAACTCCATCAGTTGTTCCCGCGTCGGCTCGTAAGGCGTCTTGCACGCGGCACACACGCGACGCACCAGTCGCTGGGCCTGAATCGCCTCGACCGTGGCCGTGATGAGGAATGGCTCGACGCCCATGTCGCGGAGCCGGGTGACCGACGAGGGGGCGTCGTTGGTGTGCAACGTGCTGAACACCAGGTGCCCCGTGAGCGATGCCTGGATCGCGATGCCTGCGGTTTCCAAATCGCGGATCTCACCGACCAGGATGACGTCTGGATCCTGGCGGAGAATCGCACGAAGAGCGCTGGCGAAGGTCACATCGATTTCGTGGTTGATCGGACACTGGCAGATGCCGTCGATTTCGTACTCGACCGGGTCTTCGGTGGTGATGATTTTGGTATCGATGTCGTTGAGTTCAGAGAGCGCGGAGTACAGCGTCGTGGTCTTCCCGGAGCCGGTCGGTCCGGTGACGAGGACGATGCCATTAGGTTTGTGGATGATGGCGCGGAACTGGCCGAGGATATCCGGTGGCATCCCGATGCGGTCGAGCGACAGACCGACGTTAGTACGGTCCAAAACTCGAATTACGACGCTCTCGCCGAACAGAGTTGGGAGAACGCTGACACGCATATCGACCGGGTTGCCGCCGACGTTGAGTTCGATGCGACCGTCCTGCGGCATCCGCCGTTCGGCGATGTCCAGGTTCGCCATAACCTTGATACGCGAGGCGATGGCCGTTGCGAGGTGACGCGGCGGCGGTACCATCTCGTAGAGTACACCGTCACACCGATACCGCATCTTGTATTCGTCTTCAAACGGCTCGAAGTGGATGTCCGAGGCGTGGTCGCGAATACCCATCAAGAGAACCATGTTGATGAGCTTCCGCACGGGCGCAGCGGTCTGCATTTCCTCGGCGCCCGCGATGTCGATGGACGTCTCGCGACCCATCGAGTTGGCCCCGATGCTCTGGTCGGCCTCGATCTGCGCGTAGACCGAACTGATCGTCTCTTCCTTCTCGGTTGAATACGCTCGCGCGAGCAACTGCGTGATCTGTTTGGGTGGCCCCAGGATCGCGTTCACTTGCTTGATGCCCAACATGTTCCGCAGGTCGTCCATGGCCTGCATGTTGTTCGGGTCGGACATCGCGACGGTCAACGTGTCATTCTCGAAACTGATCGGCACCAGTTTGTACATCTCCGCGATGTTCTTCATCACGAGTTTGATCGCGGCCGGGGACGGCTTCATCTCCTCCAGGTTGGCGACCCGCATGCCGTTGATTTCGGCCAGCGACTGGAGCAGTTGCTCCTCAGTGAGCAACCCTCGCTGCACGGCGATTTCGCCAAGCGTGGAATCACTGTTTCGCAGATCCTCGTAGAGCGTTTCGATCTGCGGGCCGTCGAGAAAGCCGAGGTCTTCAAGTTTCTTGGCGAGTTGCAGCGTGTTCGCGTCGATGTGCGAGAAACGGCTCTTGGTTGGGGTCGGCTTCTTCTGAGGGGCTGGCTGCGCGGGTTTCTGCCCCGCGGGCGTGCCCGGCTTTGTGATGCCCTGACCTGGCGCAACCGGCTTTTGTTGGCCCGGCACCGTGGGCTTCGGGCCCTGTGGAGGCTGCCCGGGTTTCGCACCGGGCACCGTGGGCTTCTGACCCGGCGCGGGCTGGCCGCTGCCGGTTGCGGGCTTGTTCGCGGCCTCGCCCGGCTTCTTCGGTTGGTTCGGGTTGTTCGGCGGGGTCGGCGTGGACATCGGTGTTTCCTGTTCCGCGTTCGTGCCTGCTGTCGAGACAGTTTGGTTTGTCGTAAGCCGAAGGCGATCGCGACGCACGCGCTCGCCTTCGGCTTACAATGTCCGTCACTCCTCGTCTTCTTCCTCGTTGTCTTCCTCTTCCTCATCGTCTCCGCCTTCCTCATCATCATCATCGAGGCCGCGTTCGGCGTGCGCGATCTTCGCGGCCAAGTCGTTGGGCTTACTCGACTTCAACAGCACTTCTTCCTTCTCGCAGAGGTCTTCTCGCCAGAGTCTGAACAGGGCGTCGTCCAACAACATCATGCCGTGTTTGCGCCCGGTCTGCACCGACGAGTCGATCCGGTAGGTCTTGTTTTCGCGAATCAGGTTTTTGATGGCGGGCGTGACCACCATCATCTCGTAGGCCGCGATCAACCCCTCAGGTTTTTTCGGCAGAAGGGCTTGCGACAGTACTCCGATGAGTGACCCGGCAAGTTGCGTGCGGATCTGGGCCTGCTCGTTTTCGGGGAACACCGTCACGACGCGGTCCACGGTCGAAGCTGCACCGGACGTGTGCAACGTGCCGAACACCAAGTGCCCGGTTTCGGCCGCTTCGAGGGCCGCGCGGATCGTTTCGAGGTCTCGCATTTCACCGACGAGGATCACGTCGGGGTCCATACGCAAAGCTCGTCGGATGCCCTCTTTAAAGTCCGGCACGTCGATGCCGATCTCGCGCTGGTTGACGGTACTCTTCTTGTGCTTGTGGAAGTACTCGATCGGGTCTTCGAGCGTGATAATGTGCCGGTCGTAGTTGTCGTTGAGGAAGTTGATCATCGACGCGAGCGAGGTCGTCTTGCCCGAGCCGGTTGGCCCGGTGACCAAGAACAACCCACGCGGGCGAATGATGAGCGAGCGAATTGCTTCTGGCGTTCGCAATTGCTCGAACGTGAGGAATGCACTCGGGATACGCCGCAGCACCATCCCAATGGTGCCCTTTTGCTTGAACACCGCGACGCGGAACCGGTAGCCATCCACGTACTCGATGGCGAAGTCGGCTCCGCCCTTCGACTGGAGTTCCTGTTGGCACCGGTCGGGCGTGATGGACTTCATCAGCGAAGTCGTGTCATCATTATCGAGGATCAACCCACCGAGGTCGAGTTTCTTCATGCGCCCTTGGTGACGCACGACCGGTGGTTGACCAACACTAATGTGCAGGTCGCTCGCCTTCAACTGGATGACAGTGGCGAGCAACTTCTCCATCGAAACTTTAGCCACGGGATCCCCTCAACTTGGCGACGGCACCGACACGAACCAACCCGTGAGAAACGGGTAAACCGCGAAGAGACCCCCGGACACGATTCCCGTGTCCCGGTGTCGCATTATCGCGGGGTTCAACGACGCGACCAAAAATCCGAACGAAACTCCCCCGCTGGGCGAGGGATACGACAAACCGCACGACAGGAGTCAGGAGGTCAGACCCCGACGGAGCCGACGCTAAACCTCGGCTCTGTTTTGTTTTCGGTTCCCCACCTTCTGTCTCCTGTCTACCCTTCCTTTGCGACCAACACCTCGGCGTGGCAGGTACTCAACACCTCTTCGAGTGTCGTACTGCCCTTAAGTGCTTTCAGGATGCCGTCATCGAGCAAACTCCGCATTCCCGTGCTTCGGGCCTTGCGGCGGATTTCCTGTGCGGGCGCCTGAGCGAACGTGAGTTCGCGAATCACGGAGGACATTTTCATCATCTCAAAGAGACCGTGACGTCCGCGGTAGCCCCTTTCCCGACAGTGGTTACAGCCCCGCCCCTTCATGAACGTTGCCCGCGACACTTGCTCCGGGGTGATGCCCGCGGCCTTTAGTTCGCCTGCTTGCGGCTGATATGCCTCCTTGCACTTGAGGCAGTTCACGCGCACGAGGCGCTGCGCCATGATCGCGATGACTGAACTGGCGATGAGGAACGGCTGCACTCCGATGTCACCGAGGCGGGTGATCGCGCTGGGTGCGTCGTTCGTGTGAAGAGTGCTAAAAACCAAGTGTCCTGTTAGAGAGGCTTGAACTGCGATTTCCGCCGTCTCCTTGTCGCGAATTTCACCCACCAAAATAATGTTAGGCGCTTGACGGAGCATAGCCCGAATAATCCGGGCGAAATCGAGTCCGATCCCGTGCTTCACCTCCACCTGGTTGATGCCGGGCAGGTAGTACTCGACCGGGTCTTCCGCCGTGATGATCTTGCGGTCCGGGCGGTTGAGTTCGTTCAACGCGGAGTACAGCGTGGTGGTCTTCCCAGAACCCGTTGGCCCCGTCACGAGGAAGATGCCGTTGGGGCGTTTGATGATCTGTTGGAACTTGATGTAGTCGTCTTCCGCGAAGCCGAGGTCTTTGATGCTGACCTGGATGTTCGCACGGTCGAGGATTCGCATCACAGCCGACTGCCCGTGTACCGTTGGGAGCATACTCACGCGCAGGTCGAAGTGTTTGCCCTGGACGGTCATCTTGATGCGTCCGTCCTGCGGGCGGCGTTTCTCACTGATGTCGATCTGACCCATGATCTTCAAACGCGAGAGCAGCGGAGAGAGGAGCCGGCGTGGGGCCGAGTCCCGCTCGATCAGTTGGCCGTCGATCCGGTACCGCACCCGCACGCGGTCCACGAACGGCTCGACATGGATGTCCGACGCACGCAAATTCACTGCTTCGGAAATGATCAAGTTAACCAATCGAACGACCGGCGCGTCGGAATCGTCGGCGTTAGCCATCTGCAGGCTGGATTCCGTCTGCGTGAACTCGATGGCGGTGTCGGTGAACTCGACGAGCATGGAGTCCACAGACTCCGTCTCCGATTGACCATAGTTCGCGTTGATCACTTCCTGAATCTGTTCCTGTACGGCCAGAGCGGGCTTGATCTCTTTGTTCAGAATGAACTGGAGTTTCTGGATGGTGTCGTAGTTGGTCGGGTCGGCGGTGATGAGCGTGAGCGTGTTGCCTTCCAGATTCAATGGCAGCACGAGGTTCTCGCGGGCCACGGACTCGGGCACCAGTTCGATGACTGCCTTCGGGATCTGAACCTCTTTGAGATCCACGAACTCCATTCCAAAGTGTTCAGCGACGGCCGACATTACCTCGTTCGCTGAAAGGTATTGCTGCTTGATGATCGCGTCTTGCAACTTGATACCAGTGGCGCTGGCGATGCCCTCGGCCTCGGCGAGTTGGTCTGCGCCGATCATTTTCTTCCTGAGCAGAATGTCCGCGAAGTCGCCTCTGCCTTTGGCCATGATGTTACGTTCCTTGCGTGGATCGGGTCAGTGCGATGGGTGGTTACCGGGTTCGTGCGCGTGTTGTGCTCGAAGATGATGGGGAACAATGACGGCCTGGCATCGGAATCCAGAACAAACGGGAGCACATGACTGACTGATGAGTGCAGTGTGACACGGGCCGCGCGGGGGGTGCAAGTGTAAAGGGCGCGAAAGCGAACAGATTTCATCGCTTCCGCGCCCTCGTGGGCTGCATCATTACTCCCCCGGCGTGTAAAGCAGCACGTCGTCCACGAGCAATTCCGCGCCTTCCGGCAATAGGAACGTGATCTCGTTCGCGGTTTCCTTGCCGGTGAGCTGGAATCGCACGGTCGTCTCGCTCCACTTGTCACGGTTGAGGATCAAGGTCGCTTGTGTCCCTTCAAGGGGTTTCCCTTGCGCACCGAGTTGTACCTTGAAGCCCGCGGCGCCGGTGAGTTTGTACTTGAACGAGAGTTCCGTCGCCCTGTCCAGTTTCCGCGAGCCACGCATGTCGATGCGGAGCCACGGGTCGCCCTTGTCCTTCTTCACCGATTTCGCGGTTTTCCACGTAAGCGGTTTCTCGTGGTTCATGATCTCGAAGTCGCCAGGCCACTCCTTGCCCTGCTTGCCGGTGTCGAACCACGCGGTGAACACGACGCGCTTCGGGAACGGTCGTTTCTCGTCCTTTGCTGCCGCGTCGTAAAGGATCACGTCGTCAACGAGCAGTTCTGCACGCGGATCGATGTAGAACTGGATGTCGTCGATTCGTTCGTCGCCCGCGAGCGCGCCTCCACTCCCATCCGGCCGGCGCATTTGGGTCATGTCCACACAGCCTTCCGACCACTTCCCTTGCTCCAAGCCGTTCACGGAGAGGTAGCGGTGGTAGCCGTTGGTGAGGCTGTAGAGTTGCACGCGGATCGTGTCGGTGCCGGTTAACTTGTAGCGGAAGCGGAGTCGCGTGTTCGGTCCCATTGGCGGGCCAGGCACTGGGTTGAAGATCACCGCGCGGTCCATCGTCTTCATGTTGCCCTGTCGGTCGTCGAAGTCTTGCGTCAGCACCGCGCGCTGAGCGCGAACACCGCCGGCACGCACGTCCTTCACATCGCCCTTGCCGCACATCCACCACCGCTTCTCGATGTCCGTGTCGTAGTCCTCCGCGACGTGGATCTTCGCCGGGAACATCCCCGGTTCGATGAGTTTCGATGCGTGTTTTGGCTTTTCCGGAAGCGTCTCGGTGCCGACGGCACGCACGCGGTCCACGTACCACGCGACGAACTCTTCGGCCTTGATCGCAGTGGCGACGCGGGCGTTCGACTTGCCGTCCCTCGCCAGTGTCATCCCGGTGTCACTCACTTCGATCCGCAGTTCCTTGAAGGTGAGGAACTTCTCGCCGAACACCGACGCGACCGCGACCGGGTCGAACAGCACGGGCGTTTCCTTGTCCCAGAGTTCGTAGAGGTTGTGTACCTGATAGGTGAGCATCGTGCGCGCGGAGAAGAGTTTTGTGCGCATGGCCTTCTCGACCTTCACGGTCGCGGTTGCATCCAACGGAATGACGGTGAGCGGAACCCCGGACGCGAACACCGCTTTCGCGGAAGGCACGTCGGTCTTGATGTTCCACTCAAGCTCTGCCTTCGGCGCACCATCGTAGCCCACGGCGATTGAGCCGCCCATCACGACGAACCGCGCTACCTTCTTCGCGGCGTCGGGCGATTCTTTGATGAACTTCGCAACGTTGGTGAGCGGGCCGAGACACACGACGACGAACTTTCCGTCATGCTCTTTCGCGAGCTTCGCCATCAACTCGTGTGCGGGTTCCTTGACCGGCTTGAGCGTGCGGTTGAAGATCGCGGCCGGGTGCCGGCGGTACTGAATCTGCCAGTCGAGATCGAACTTCTCCACGGGCGTACCGCCGATGGCGACCGGGATGTTCTTCAGCCCGACTTGCGTGAGGAACCGGCACGTGAGCCACGCGCGGTCGTCCGCGGAGGCGCCAACGGTGGTGACACCGACGATGTCAAGTTCGGGAGATGCGACCGCGAGTGCCAGCGCGAACGCATCGTCCACGTCGGAGCCGATGTCGGTGTCGATCAGCACCGGGATTTTGTCCGCAGCGGTCGCGGATGAAGTGAGCATGACGAGCGATAGGAGGCACGCAACGAGACGCATGGTGGCACCCTTACAGGGGAGAAAGTCGCTCGCGGTTTCGCAAGGCGCCTACCTCGCGAAGCCGCGAGCGGCTTTAAAGGTGGGGCAAGTGAAACACTCACTTCGATTTCTGTTCCTCGGGAACCTTTTTCTGCTTGCGCTGGTGCTTGTCGAAAAAGTCGAAGATCTTGGGCACGTTCTGCGCCACGACGCTACTGTGATCGCCGTCGGGAACCTCAATGTACTCGTAGGTCATCTCCAACTTCTTCATCTGGTCGGCCCACGGGCGCACGACCTCGGGGCGCACGAGCGGATCTTTCGCGCCCTGCACCATGACAATGGGTATCCCCTTGATCTTCTCCAACTCTGCGGGCCGGTGACCGAAAATCGCGGGCGCGATTGGGCCGAGCGCGGCCCATTCGTCGGCGTACTTGATTCCGATGTGCATGGTCCCGCCGCCGCCCATCGAGTGACCCATCAGATACACGCGATTGGGATCGACGCTGTAGTTCTTCTTCACAATCGCGAGGACGTTCATCACGTCTTTCTCGCTGAGTTCGCGGAGGTTCTCCGGTTCCGTCTTCGCCTTCAGCAGTCCGGGTGCGCCGTACCACCCCTTCTCGTTGTACCCCATCGGGGCCGCGACAATGTACCCGCGTTTCTCGGCTTGGTCGGTCAAGCCGCGGGTCTTCATGAACTGTTGCGGGTTCCCGCCCAGCCCGTGCAACGCAATGATGAGTGGCGACTTCTTCTCCTTGTCGTAGCCGGAAGGCACGAACAGCGCGTACTCCATCTCCTTGTTTGCTTCCTTGAAGTCGTAGGTCTTCTTCTCGGCTTTCGGCGCTTTCTTCTCTTGCGCGAGCGTGCCGGGGGTGAGCAAACCGAACAACGCACTGGTCAGCACGGTACACGCGACGAAGCGTGCGCGAAAGGACGGCATGAGATCACCTCTGGTTGAGTGAAGAATGATTGTAGGAATGCTCTCAGGCTACCCGCGACGGGCCGCGCATGGAACCGTGTGGCGCGAATTCTACCGCTCTGGTGTCTCGCGTAGAGCGGTGTTACCGTGAGTGTTTGAGGCGAAGCGTGTCCAGCGTGCCGAAGCGACCACCCACAAAACTGGCCGCGTGTTGGCCGCAGATGCGATGGACCGCTCATCGCCTCGACCGGCGTCTCCTTCGAGGCGATCAAACCGAAGCGGGAACTCCCGCCACGGTCCACCCAACAGGGAGAACCACCCCGTGACCACACTTGACCGGTATCGCGGCGCCCTGCTCGGTCTCGCCGCGGGCGACGCGCTCGGAACCACGCTGGAATTCAAAAGCCCCGGCTCGTTCGTTCCGCTCACGGACATGGTCGGCGGCGGGCCGTTTAACATGAAGTCGGGCGGGTGGACCGACGACACCTCGAGGGCGCTGTGCCTCGCGGAGAGTCTCGTCACGAAAAAGGACTTTGACCCAGTTCACCAACTCGAAACGTACTGCCGCTGGTGGCTCGACGGGCACCTGAGCGTGAAGGGGTATTGCTTCGACATCGGGAACGCCACACGCGGTGCGCTGGCGCGATTCAAACGCGAACCGGCACCGTTCTGTGGCGACACCAGCCCGAACGCAGGCGGGAACGGCTCGCTCATGCGGCTCGCGCCGGCCCCGCTCGCGTTCGCGCACGACCCGGTGAAGGCCATTTTCTTGGCGGGGGAAAGTTCGCGCACCACGCACGCCGCGACCGAGTGCGTTGATGCATGCCGGTACTTCGCAGGGTTGCTCCTCGCGGCGATTCACGGCATACCGAAGCGCGAACTGCTGAACAACGACTACGAACCACCAACGAAGTGCTTCCTCGAAAACCCGCTCGCGGAAAAAGTCGCCGCGATCATGCGGGGGTCGTTCGCGGTGAAAGAGCCGCCGCAGATTCGCGGTAGCGGGTACGTGATCCACACACTCGAAGCGGCACTCTGGGCATTCCACGGCACGGACAACTTCCGCGACGGAGCGCTCAAGGTGGTGAACCTCGGTGAAGACGCGGACACCACCGGAGCCGTGTACGGCCAGATCGCTGGCGCGTACTACGGCATTGAAGGCATCCCGAGTGAGTGGCGCGAGAAACTCGCGATGCGAGACTTGATCGAACAGCGCGCAACGGAACTGCACGCGATGGCATTTTCAAACTAACAAGCCCGCAGCGCCAACTTTGAAGTTGCGCTCGCCTAAGCTCACGAGGAGTTGTCTTTTGCTTTAAGCCCCGGAGGGGCGTTGGATGGTAGCCAGGGGTGCGGCGAGGCTCTGCGAGCGCAACCCCTGGAACCACACACGAAAATGGATCGAAGCCCCGTAGGGGCGGTGGAAACCTTCGCGTGAGGTTCCGTCGCCCCTCCGGGACTTCTGGTTATTTTGTCTCACCCACCAGGGGTTGCGCTTACCTTCGGTTCGCTTCACCCCTGGCTACCATCCAACGCCCCTCCGGGGCGAAAACCAAATGCCAATTCTTCTTGCACACGCATCGAGCGCAACTTCAAAGAGCGCCAGCAAGGGTCAATCGCTCCCCTTGCTGGCGCTGCGGGCTTGTAGGATCACTTCGTGGCTTTCGTCGCGGGTGGCGTGACGTACGATTCCGCGAGCGCGGCGCACTGCGCAACCGTCATCTCGCCTTCCTGCGCCCATACGCGGTACTTCAGCTTCAGCGGCGTCTTCGGCGTCAGGTCGTACTCGAAGTAGTCCCCGAAGCGGCCGTAGTCGCGCTCGCTACCGCGAGCTTCCTTCGGGTTGTCCGGGTGGTTAATCCGAAGCACCGTGTAGCGTTTCCCGCCAACCACGAAACTGCACGCGTCCCACGGCAGGTTGATCGTCTTCGGGTCCGGGCCCTTCGGCGCCCAGTTCCGCGTTTCGCCCGGCTTGCCCTTTCCGTCGGGGCGCAGGTAGTACGTCTCCTTGTTGGTCTTCGACACTTCCATGTTCGCGCGGAAGTGGAACCCCGCGTGCTGCGGGTCGCCGTCGAGCCGCACCTTGTCGAGCTTTGTGGTCACAACGGTACTCCAGTCGATGAGCGTACCGCCGGTGGTCGCGTAGACAGTCAACTCGCGCTCTTCGTTGGCGAACGTGGCCGCATCTTTGCCGTGCCACGAGATCGCGGAGCGGTGCCGGCCCGCGACTTCGCCCGCTTCGATGCTCAGCATCTTGTCGTGCTGCGAGAACACGTTGTTCGTGCCGTGCCAGATGTCGGCTGATTGGCCGTCGCCGAACGTGACCCTGTTGAAGCCGAAGAACAATCCGCGGTGGTGCGGGAACTGGCCGTCGCTCGCCTTCTTCGACGACGTGTTGGTGAGCATCACCGCGCCCGTCGGGTCGTACACGTTGTGGAACGGCTTGAACGTGTAGTAATGATCTTTCTCGTCGCGCGGCAGGTTAAAGTATTGGAGTACCTTCCGCGACTTGCCCGTACCGGCGAACACGAGTTCGGTCGGCGCACCGGCCTTCTCCTCGAACTTGAACGCGGGCGGCGCGACGAAGGAGGCGACCGTGTTCAGTTTGCCCATGACGGTTTCGCCGGCCTTCAACTTCGGCAGCACGAACACGAGGTACTGCTTCACGGCTTGGTCGTCGGTCTGCCCCGCGGCGACGACTTGCACCGGCACCATCCCGCCGCTCGAAAGCTCGAGTACGTTGGCGGTAACCTTGTCGTCTTTCGGGATCGGGAACCGGACGACGACGTTCGTCTGATCCGTTTTCCCGCCGGTGATGGAAATGCCCGGCGCGGCGTTTGCAGCGACAGGGATCGCGAGCAACAGCGCGAGTGCGGACAGCGTGCGAATCATGGAGACGACTCCGAGGGATAGGGCGGCGCAGTTCGCCATAGCGCATAAACTAGAAGACGCGCCCGACATTGGGAGGGACTACAGATGAGCGTATCCGCAGCTGAGTTGACCGCCAAGAAGTGTACCGCGTGTGAAGGCGACACACCGGCGTTCACCGAAGAGCAAACCGCCGAGCATCTGGGAGCGGTCCCAGAGTGGAAACTGACAGACGACGGCAAGTTGATCCGTAGGAAGTACAAGTGCAAGGACTTCGTGACCGCGATGGCGTTCCTGCAGAAAGTCGGGGCGTTGGCCGAAGAAGAAGAGCACCACCCAGACCTGCACCTGACCGGGTACAAAAACGTCGCAATCGAGCTGACCACGCACGCGATCGGCGGCCTGTCCGCGAACGACTTCATCGTCGCCGCGAAGATCGACAAGCTGTAACGGCGAACCCCGGCCGCAAGGCCGGGGGTGGTGTGCGCAAAATACCCCCCGGCCTTGCGGCCGGGGTCGCCTAATCCCTCGTCACGGGGCGCAACAACCGCGAGGCATAGCGGCCGAGGCGAATCAGCAGCACGCGGTTCAGGTAGCCGGTCGTGACCTTCGCGCCGACCTTGCCCACGATCTTACCCACCATATTCGCGCTCACGCCCACCCCGACCGCGTTCATCGCTTCGTTGAACAACTGGTCGTACTGGTCCTCCGCGAGCTTCTCCCACTCGGTGCCCTGACCCGCGAGGTATGCGTTGAAGAACGTGCGGCCCATCAGCACGGCGGTTCCGGTGCGGCCGGCACGCAGGTTGTACAACTGGCACAGGTCCGAGAGCATCGAGAACGTGTAGAACAGCGCCGCGCCGGAATCGATTACCGCGTTCGGGGCGACTGCGGTCACCACCCAGATGCGGCTCGCCCAGTACTTCGTGCGCCGGTCCGCGGCCTCGTCGATGACGCTCTGGAACGCGTCGCGGAACCTCGCGAACCATTGTTCCGTCGAAGCGAACTTGTCGTGATCGAGCAGTTCTACGCGAACGGTCTTCAACCGGGCGATGGCTTCGTCGGTGAGGCCCAATTTCGCGAGTGCCTTGCGGTCCTTCTCCGTGTCAATCGGGTACGTCTTCAGGTACTTCTCAATCTGGTTGCGCGCTTCGGCCGACTTCGCGGCGGCGAGCCAGCGGAGCCGCGTCCGGTTCGACAGTTCCTTGATTCCGCGCACCCGCAGTTGCCGGTTCTCGCGGAGCCGCACGTAGATGCACAGGAACCGAATGAACGAATACAGCACACACACGCCGAACAGTGCGAGACCCGTGTAACCGACGTACTGCGCCCACTCGGGTTGAGCCGCGAGCGTCTGGAGCAGCGACGCGGTTTGGTTGAAGAGGAAGATGCCGATGACGCCGGTCATGCCGAGCAGGAACGCGAACGCAAGCGGCGAGCCGAACCACCCGAGCCAGCCCAGCCCGGTGGGGTCGGAGGTGAGCAGCAACTCCGCTTCCGCGACATCGCGCGCGGCCTGCTCGTTGTCGAGCACCTTCAGCGCGGCGAGATCATCTTTCGTGAGCGGTGCGAGGTCGGAAGGCACCTGCGGTGGGCGGCCCAACTCCGTTTCGCCCGGGCGCAGTTCCGGCGGCGTGCCATCGTCCTGGCGCTCGGAGGGTGTCAACCCTCCGAGCGCCAGGGTTGGGGCGAGCACGCTGCGGCCCATACTGGGCACGCCAATACGGAAGTCGTCGTCATCGGACTTCATGGTCAATCCCTCACGGGGAGGCGGAGCCTTCGAGTGCCGCCATTGTACCCGACTTGCGGTCAAACCGCGCCGTACCTACATTGAAGCCGACAATCGTAATCGGAGAACGCTACGTGGACACGCCAACAACAACACCCGTCCCGCCGACCTTCAAGCCGATGACGCTTGCTCTCGCCGGGTTGGGACTGGCCCTCACTGCGGTGGTCCCGCTCTTGTTTGCCCAACTGCCGCCTGCGTTCCAGGTGTGGAACCTGTCCGTGATCGGGGCGCTCGCTCTCTTCGCCGCGGCCCGCCTGGGGTTCTGGCCGGGGGTCGCGTTTGTTGCCGTCGCCATCGTCCTGAAAGACCTCTGCGTCTACTTCACCACGAGTTGGTGGGAACCGTACCCGCTCTCGTGGGTGTACTTCACGGTCTACGTGCTCATCGGCTGGGCTGTTTTGCGCCGCTCCGTGTCGTCGGGGCGGGTCGCGGTGACGGCGCTGGGCACGAGCATGGGGTTCTTCTTCGTGAGTAACTTCGTGAGTTGGCTCGAACAGGCGCAACCTTACGGGTATTCGCTTCAGGGGCTGATGGATTGTTACGCCGCCGGGATTCCGTTCTTCCGCGGCACGTTACTCGGCGACATCGCCTTTAGCGGGGCGCTGTTCGGTGCGCATCTGGCGCTGAGCCGCGCGTACTTTCCCAACGAGCGTGTCGGCGCGGTGCCTGCACAACTCCAAGAGACAGAGGAGAACTGGTGAAATACGCAGCTGTGATCGAATACAGCCAGGACAAGGCGCTGGTGGAAGCCCACCGGCCGGCGCACCGTGCGTACCTGACGAGTTTGGTCGAGAAGAACCAGCTCTTCGCGTCCGGTCCGACGGAAGACGGCTACGGCGCACTCATCATCTACGAAGCCGACACGCCTGAAGCGGTTGAGGCGCTGATGAAGGCCGACCCGTTCTTTGCGGCCAACGTGTTCCTCAAGTGGATCGTTCGCCCGTGGAAGATGGTGTTCTTCAACCCGAACCTCGCCCCAAAAGCGTGATGCTCGACAAGCCCAACACATGAGCGACATCGAACTGGCCATCACGCGCACGAAGGCGCTGGAATCACTTCTGGAGCAGGCGCTCGGCGCGACCGGGAAGGGGCTGCACGAGAAGGTGAGCAGCGTGCAGGGGCGGCTCGCGTTGCCGCTGGTGAAGAAACTGCGGTTCGTTGCGACCGTGCGGAACAAGATCGTTCACGAATCGGACTACCAGCAGATCGACGACCGTGACGCGTTCGTCCGCGCGTGCGACGAAGCGGAAGCTGAGTTGCGCGCGATGTTCGCCCCTCCGCAGGTGATCAACAAGGGATGCTTCGGGCTGGTGCTGGTGGTGGGCGTTCTTGGCACAGCCTGGCGCTTGGTATGAGTCACGAAAGACGAAGAGTTTGGCCACAAACTCTTCGTCTTCTGTTGCTCAACTCTGTAAGTGGGCTTCGAGGAAGTACAGCAACTGATCCAAATCGCGTGACACGCTGGTGAACAGGTCGGCGGTGTCTCGGTCGTGCAGCCCGTCCGCTTCGTCGATGGCTTCGCGCATGGTCTTGCCCAAGGACGCGAACCGGTCGGCCAGCGCCGCAACCACATCCAACCCCTTGAACGTATTCGTTGGGAACTCCGCGACGCGGCTCATCGCGGTCGCCTGACGCGCCGTCCCCGTGGCCACGCCACCCAGCGCGGTCGCGCGCTCCGCGATCTCGTCGATGTGCTTCTCCAGTTCCTCCGCGAGTTCGTCGAATAACTTGTGCAGCGCGATGAAGTTTGGCCCTTTCACATTCCAGTGCGCGAACTTGGTCTGCGACATCAGATCGAACGTGTCGGCGAGGTGCTGATTCAACAGCGAAATCAGTTTCGTGCGGTTCGCGATGTCGTTGCGCGTCGGAAACGGAGTTCCGACGTCGGCCTTCGCCGGTAAGGTTTTGGTACTCATCGATTTGTCTCCTGGGATGGCGTGCTTTGCGTCTCGGACACGGGAAAGTACCCAGTGCGCAGCGACGAAACACGTGTAGTTAGTACTGTGCAACTGGCGCGCCAATGGAATCGCTATCCGTCTGCGATTCGCGAGGGTATGCTGCCGGGATTCTCCCTCACGGAGTCGCATCGTGCGCCAGTTCCTCACGCTCGCTGCTTTGGCATTTCTCGCCACGTTCGTTTCTGCCGCGGAGTACAAGTCACACCCGCCGCTGCGACCGCTTCCGGTCCCGTCGCAGCGCGCGAAGGCGGACGGTCCCGCGTTCCACGTTGACGCGACCAAAGGCCACGACGCGAACGACGGTTCCGCCGCGAAACCGTGGAAGACGCTCGCACACGCGGTTCCCAAACTCAAGGCGGGCGACACGCTCTACCTGCGTGCCGGCACCTACTACGAACGGGTCGCGGTGAAGATCGCGGGCACCGGGGAGAAGCCGATCACGATCAGGTCCTTCCCCGGCGAACTCGCGGCCATCGACGGCGGGTTGCGCGAGTTCGCCGAGACGCATGCGACCGCGTGGGAACCGGTCAAGGGCGGGGCGATCGACGAGTACCGTTCCGTGAAGCCGTACCCGAAACACGAGGGTGTGGTGTTCGGCCACTTCCTCGATTCGATGGTCACGCTACACGGCTACCGGTTTGTGAACGACCTCCGATCCGACAACTCGTACTGGACCATCAAGAGCAAGATCGAGGACGACCCCACCGGCATCTACTGCGGTCCGGGCTTGTGGCTCGATCCCAAAACAAACCACCTGCATTGTCGGCTCGCGCACACCAGGTTTGCGCACCTCGCACCAGGCGACAACTACAAGGGCGAAACCGACCCGCGAAAGCTCTCGCTTGTCGTGTCCGCTCCCGGCGTGCCGCTCGCGCTTAACGGTGCGAAGCACCTTCGCGTGCAGGACATCGTGATTCGCGGCGGCAATCACGCCACGCTGAACGTGGAAAAGTGCGCGAACATCGAACTGGACGGCCTCACGGTGTACGGCGGCTCGCCGGCCGTGCTGCTCGCGGAAACGTACGACCTGAAGATGGTGAACTGCTACGTCCGCGGCATCTCGGCCGCGTGGTCGTGGCGCGGCGGGCAGAAGTATCGCGGCAACGCGGCCTACGTTCTCACCGCGCGCGAGACCGGCGGCGGGTGCAAGAACGTCGAGATCGCACACTGCGAAATCACCGACTGCCACGACGGACCGTTCCTCGGCACCATCACCGGGCTGCGGTTCCACCACAACCTTGTCGATAACTTCAACGACGACGGCGTCTACCTGATGGCGATGTCCGTGGGCGGCGACCAGCACTACTACCAGAACCGGATTTCGCGGTGCTTGCACTGTTTCTCGTTCGCGGGGAAGTACCAACTCGGTGGTGGCGTCTACATCTTCCGCAACCTGATCGACCAGCGAGGCCCCGTTTGGTATCAGTGGCCGGAATCGCCCGACGACCCGCGACTCAAGCCAGTCGTGGCCGGGAAGCCCGCGGAGATTCCGCACAGCGGCTGGCTGATGGGCGACCACGGCAGCCCGACGTGGGAGAAGATCTACTTCTATCAGAACACCGTACTGTTCCGCGACAAGACGTTCCGCGACAACTACGGGTTCGGCGTCGCGCGCGCCACCGCGGGCACCACACGCCGCGCGTTCAACAACGTGATCGTTTGCACGAACGGCGTGCCCGGTCTGGTACTCCCGGTGCCCGAAGACGACTTCGCTGCGGACCACAACCTGTTCTGGAGCACGACCGACGGCCCGACGTTCAAGGGTGACTTCTTCGCAACAATGAAGAAGTCCAAACCGTACGAAGCGAGCAAGAAGAAGTACGCGCCGGGTTGGGGCGCGAACGACACGTTCGCGGACCCGAAGTTCGTGAAACTCGCGGAGTGGAACGACACGGCTGGCGATTATCGTTTGAGCGAAGGCAGTCCCGCGATCGCGGGCGGCGTGGCCCTCGATCCGAAGTGGCCCGACGTGCGAAAGGTCGGCGCGGGCAAGCCGGACCTCGGCGCGCTGTCGTTCGGCGAAGCATCGTTCAAGGTCGGCCCGAAGAAGTAGGGCGGGGTTGACGACTCGCCGCGCGTCACCGTGCCGCAGGCTGAAGGATGATCGTGTCCCCCGGCCAGACCGGGATGTTCTCACGCGGATCGCGGAGCGCGTCGTCTAAATCGACACGGATGTTCAACTGCTGACTGGTCGATAACCGGCGGAGCACGTTCACGCGACCGCCGCATGCCGGCAGCGGTCCACGCGCCCCCGCGACCGCTTCCGTGATGCGCAACTCACCCTTGAGCGGATATTGACCCGAACCGAGCGCCCCGCCGGTGTAGAACACCGCGCCGGGAGCGCAATCTGGATCCGGCAGAACCGGCATTTCCGCCTTCGTGGGACGAATCGACACGCCCTTGTTCGCGGCGAGCGGAACCGAGTCCTGCGGAGTCTGGTACGCGGAGTTGTACAGCACCTCGTCGGGCAACCGCCGCACCGGGATGCCGTCCGCGGATGGGGGGGTGGTGAGTGCGCACCCACCACAACACGCGGTCGCACCGACGAACAGAGCGACCGAGAAGAGATGGTAACGCATCGCGTGTGGCCTCACTTCCGCGGGATCAGGGCGCTGGTCGGGGTCACCGGCACCGGCGCGAACTTGAACGGGATCGTGGGCATCGGATCCAGGATCGACGGCGTGGGCACCGAGGCCAGCGGTTCCGGGAGCGGCACAACCGGGATCGGCAGCGGCGGGTCCGGGACCGGCAACCGGTCCGGGTCTGGCGGCACCGGGAGCGGCGTGAACTTCGTGTCGCCGCTGGGCAACACCGGGTTGAACGGCTTGATCACGGGCATTTCCGGCTTCGGCAATGATGAAATCGGCCGGGTCGGTTCGTCCGTCGGCGGTTTCAGCGGGTCGGTCCCGACCGATTTCGGCTCAAACGTGTTCGCACCATTCCAGGTGTCGCTGTTCGCCGGGCGCGGCAGCGGAGCGGGCAGCGGCTTCGTCCCGGTCGGCGGCGTTGTCAGGACGACCGGAACTCTCGGCGCGATCGGGCTTGTGTAACTCGGTTTGATCGGGCTTGTGTAACTCGGTTTGATCGCCGTTGGCGTGCCGTCGGGCAGCAGCACTGGCACCGTCAGGAACTGCCGGCGCCCGCTCGCGACCGCGCAATCGGTGCCGTACTTGAATCCCAGGTAGTAATCACGGATCAGGCTGTGCCCCTCGGGCGTGAAATACTTCTTGTCGCGCACGTATTTGATCGGTGGCACGGCTGGCGGTTGTACTGCCCCGCCGCGATCGAGGTAGTCCGTGAACCCGTCCGTGAACCCGTCGTGGAATTCGTCAGTGAAGGTGCGACGCGGGTGCAGGGCACGCACCGTTTGCCACGAATCGCGTGCGGCACTACGCAGGTCGCGCTCGAGTCCGCGCTGGGTGTGACTCAGGTGGACCTCGTTCGTCGCGTTGTGGGCGGCGTGTGGGAGCGACCCGCACCCGGCGAGCACCGGGACGAGACAACCCACCCACGCGACTGACTTCCAGCCCATAACAACCTCGCCCGTTGGAGTTCCAAGTTCCAAAGCTTCAGGTTCCAAGTTAAAGACTGCAGACGCGCCGCTCTCGTCTTCAACCGGGAACCGGGAACTCCTACACTGAGAGTGAACTTGGTCTAGATCGGCCGAACATACCGGGTGTGTTCAGTAGTTGGGAGAAATTCCGCACTTGCGCAGGTTGCACCGCTCGCGTCGTGTGCCAGAGTTGCCGCAGTGAACGCGGCAGCACCGGTTGGCGCGGCGAGCGAGTTCAAGAAACACCGCAACTCGGCTTGATTCGCTGCCCGCCAATCGCGTTGCGGTCGATGAGTGCCACACTGGTGTGATTTCCGGGCGCGGTCGAACCACTCCATTTCCCCAACTCAGGAGTCTGCAACATGGCGAAGGCAGCAGCGAAGAAACCGGCGGCTAAAAAGGCGGCGGCGAAGAAGCCCGCCGCCAAGAAGCCCGCCGCCAAGAAGCCCGCCGCGAAGAAACCGGCGGCCAAAAAGGTGGCGGCGAAGAAGCCCGCCGCGAAGAAGGCCGCGCCCAAGAAGTCCGCTGCGTCCGCCAGCAAGGTCACCAAGAAAAAGGCGGTCGCCAAGAAGAAGCCGGTCGCGGTCGCGGCTCCTGTGGCGGCCCCGGACCCGGCCCCGGCCCCGGCCCCTGTGGCCGACCCGCTCCCGACCCCGCTGCCGATGTGACTTTCGAAGGTTGCCATGACACGAGGGTGAGCTTCGGCTCACCCTTTTTCGTTTCCGGTTCGCAATCGCAATCGTTCGCGCACCGAGTAGGTCGTTTCGGATGCGTCATCAGAATTGAGCGGAAGGGCAGGGATTCGAACCCTGGAACACCTTTCGGTGTTGCCGGTTTTCAAGACCGGTGAAATCGAACACTCTGCCACCCTTCCTTGTCTCTCGCAATCGTATACGCGAGCGGTTCGCTCTCAAGACGAAATCCGCCGTCATCGGGTTCGCCTATCGTCGGGCTTTCTCCTTCCGCTCGGCAGTTCCGCGCAAACCGCGCGACCGTTCATAAACTGGAAATGGTTGGGCGCGGCCGGGTTCGGCACGCGCGCACGGTTTCCCCATCTCACCAGGAGGAATTCTCATGGCACACGCCCTCTCCGCACTACCCTACGCGTTCGACGCGCTCGAACCACACATCGACGCGAAGACGATGGAGATTCACAGCCAGAAGCACCACAAGGCCTACGTCGATAACCTGAACAAGGCGCTCGAAGCGGCCCCGGACCTCGCGGGTCAAGACATCGTCACGCTGCTCCGTGGGATCGCGAGCGTACCGGCCGCGATCAAACAAGCGGTCATCAACAACGGTGGCGGGCACCACAACCACTCGCTGTTCTGGGAAGTCATGGGTCCAGGAGGCGGTGGCGAACCCACGGGCGCGATCGGCGACGCGATCAAGGATGCGTTCGGTGACTTCGCGAAGCTCAAGGACACCGTGAAGAACAACGGCCTCACGCAGTTTGGCAGCGGCTGGAGTTGGGTGGTGTACAACCCGACTAGCGGCAAACTCGAAGCGATCAAGAAGCCAAACCAGGACAGCCCGCTGATGGAAGGTCTCGTGCCGGTGATGGGCGTTGATGTGTGGGAGCACGCGTACTACCTGAAGTACCAGAACCTGCGGGCCGCGTACATCGATGCGTGGTGGAACGTGGTGAACTGGAAGACGGTTGAAGCCAAGTACGTCGCGGCCAAAGCCGGGAAATAGGCTTTGGTGAACCGCGACGGTCAAGGAGCGGGTGAACCGCCACCCGCTCCTTGACCGTCGCGGCTCACCAACTCGGATTCCCCCTCCCCACCTCCCCATCTCGCGGCTACCATCGGAACACACCTTCCGGGGCCGCGACCATGCTCTCTCTCCGCTACTGCTTCGCGCTATTCCTTACGCTCGCTGCCGCGCTGACCGCGCGCGCGGTCGAGCCGTGGGCCGACGACAAACTCCCCGTTACCGACGGCGTCGCGCTGTGGCTCGACGCGTCGCGCATCGACGCCTCACACAAGGCGAACAAGTTGCCCACCAGCGCGAAACTCGCGACGTGGTTCGACGGTTCCGGGAAGGGACGCCACCTTCAGCAGTCGCTTGCGGCGTCGCGTCCCAGTCTCGTGAAGGTCGGGAACGACACCATCGTGCGATTCGATGGCGAAGACGATTACCTCCGGCTCACGGGGGGCAAAGACGAACTCAAAGCGTTCACGGTGTTCGTGGTGGTTGCCCCGCGAAGCAACCCCGGCTTGTTCCGCGGGCTCTTCGCGCTCAACGCGCCCGAGGGGCGCGATTACGAAACCGGTCTCACCATCGACATGGGGCCGAACGCCACGCCGCGATTCACCGACCTGAACGTCGAAGGCAAGGGCTTCGGCGGGTGGAAGAATTCGCTGAAGCCCGGTGGCGACTTCGGCAAACTCTACCAACTCGAAGTGCGCGGCGCGGAGAAGTCGGTTCGCGTGTTCGCGGACGGCGTCGCGAGCGGCGAGCGCCCGTGGGTGAATTCGGCGCTCTCCTTTGCCGAGATCACGCTCGGCGCACGCTTCTACACGAACGGCCCCGGCAAGCAGGAAGCGCGAGGCTTCGCGAAGGCCGACCTCGCGGAGGTGCTGCTCTACGACCGTGCGCTCAGAGACGACGAAGCGAAGAAGGTCCGCGCGTACCTCACCGCGAAGCACGCGAGTCTGAAAACGAGCCTTCCACCTAACCCGCCAATTGCGGGCGAACGGCTCGTACCGGTGAAGGACGCGCCCGCGGTGCAGGTGTTCGTGCCGGGCTTCACCGTGAAGCAACTTCCGGTTGACCTCTCTAACGTGAACAACGTGAAGTACCGCGGCGACGGGGCGCTCGTCGCGCTCTGCTACAACGGCGACATCTGGACGTTGAAAGACACTGACGGCGACAGTGTGGAGGACAAGGCGGAACTGTTTTGGGAGAACAAGGGCCGGCTCCGCGCGCCGATCGGAATGGACCTCACGCCGCCCGGCTACAAGCACGGGACTGGCGTGTTCGTCGCGTGCAAGGGGAAGGTCACGCTGATCGTCGATACCGACAACGACGGCAAAGCGGACAAAGAGATTGTCGTCGCGGATGGGTGGACGGAGATCAAGAACAACGTGGACGCGCTCGGCGTCGCGGTCGATCCGAAAGACGGCAGCGTCTACTACGGTCGCGGCGCGTTCAGCTACACGGAACCGTACCGCATCGATAAAGACGGCAAAGCGAAGTATTCGCTCAAGGACGAAGAAGGCACCATCCTCCGCGTTTCTCCCGATTTCAAGACACGCGAGATCGTCGCGACCGGTATCCGCTTCCCGGTGGGGCTGCACTTCAACAAAGCCGGTGACCTGTTCTGTAGCGACCAGGAAGGCGCGACGTGGGTTCCCAACGGCAACCCGCTCGACGAACTGCTTCACATCCAGAAGGGCAAGCACTACGGCTTCCCGGCCCGGCACCCGAAGCACCTCCCAGACGTGTTCGACGAGCCGAGTACGTTCGACTACGGCCCGCAACACCAATCGACGTGCGGCTTCTGCTTCAACGAACCGGTGAAGAAGGACGGTCCGACCTTCGGCCCGAAAGCGTGGGCGGGCGACGTGTTCATGACGGGCGAATCGCGCGGCAAGCTGTACCGCACGCAGTTGGTGAAGACCGAAGCCGGGTACGTCGCGAAGAACCACCTTTTCGCGTCGCTGTCGACGCTCACGATCGACTGCTGCATTGCGCCGGACGGTTCGCTGGTGGTCGCGTGTCACAGTGGCGGCCCGGACTGGGGCAGCGGCCCAACGGGGAAGGGCAAGCTCTACAAGATCAGTTACACCGACAAGGAACACCCGCAACCGGTGCTGGTGTATCCAGCCGGACCGCGCGAAGTGCGCGTTGAGTTCGACCGGCCGGTTGACCCGCAACTGTTGCGCGACGTGCTTTCGCAAACGAAGATCACCGCGGGGAAACACGTTCGCGCCGGCGACCGCTTCGAGCAGTTCTGGCCGGGCTACGCGGTCGTGCAAGCGGAGAAGAACACGCCGCGCTTCAACATAGCGGTGTATTCGGCGCAACTGACCCCGGATCGCCGAACGCTCGTCTTCGCGACGGACCCGCTTCAGGGCGCGGTGCATTATGCGATCACGCTCCCGGGCATGGGCCGACCCACGAAAGAGGCGAAGAGCGAGGTGAAACAGCACGCGGCGATGGACCTCGACTTCGACCTGAGCGGCGTTGAAGTGACGTGGAAAGCGAAGGACGGTAAGACGACTTGGAGCGGTTGGTTGCCGTCGCTCGATCTTGCGGTGTCGCGCGGACTGACTGCGGGCAGCGCGCCCCACGCCGCGTTGTGGGAAGCGAGTCAGGGTGCGGGCGCACTCGCACTCAATGCCCAACTGAACCTGACCGATGTGCTGCGCCCGGCGGTGCAACCCGGTTCCAAACTCGATCACGAACCGCCACCGGAGAAAGTGGCCGTCGCGATCGACTCGTCGGAGCACGCGGTTGTCACCACCTCGGCCGCGAAGCCGCTCCACATTTACCAGAACAGCCCGCACACCACCGCTGGGTTCACCGTTCAGCCGCGCGGCGCGACCGTTCCCGTCGAGATCGTGCTGACCGTCACGCAACCGAACGCCCACCTGCGGGTCACGGTTCAAACCGACGCGGACAACCGCCCACGCCCGCTGCAACTTTCCCGCGCGCTGCTACCGTGGGCCGACACGAAAGCCGACATCGGCAAGCCGGTTGCGATCACGCTCCCGAAGGAACTCGACGGCGGGAGTTGGGCACGCGGGCGGAAGGTGTACTTCAGCGAAGAAGCCGCGTGCTTCAAGTGCCACAGCGTGCATTCGCAGGGCGGCACCATCGGCCCCGATCTCACGAACCTAATTCACCGCGACTACACCTCGGTGATGCGCGACATCACGCAACCGAGTTTCGCCATCAACCCGGATTACCTCGCGTCGGTCGTCGTTCTGAAGGACGATCGCATCATTGCGGGAGTGGTGCGCACGGTCGGCGACAAACTCCACATCGGCGACGCGAACGGGACCACCACCGTCGTCGATAAGACCGAGGTCGATTCCATCAAGGCGTCGCCGGTGTCGGTCATGCCGGACGACCTGCTGAAGAAACTCACGCCGGAGCAAACACGCGATCTACTCACGTTCCTGCTGACACCGGGGCCGCGAATGCCGGACGATTACGTCGGCACCGAGAAGCGGCCGAAGCCTCGCACGCTCGCAGAAGTCAACGCGGCGCTCGCCGGCGCGCCGAACCCGCCCGCGAAGACGCGTGCCATTCGCGTGGTGCTGGTCGCGGGCGCGAAGGATCACGGCAAGGGCGAACACGATTACCCCGCGTGGCTCAAGGCGTGGAGTGAACTGCTCGCGGCCAGTGACAACATCGAAGTCGTGACCGCGATGGAATGGCCCGCGAAGGAAGAGTTCCAGAAAGCCGATGCGATGGTCTTCTTCCAGCGCGGTAACTGGGACGCGCGTCGCGCCGCAGATGTCGATTCATTCCTCGAACGCGGTGGCGGTCTCACTTACATCCACTGGGCGGTCGATGGACAGAAGGATTCGCCCGGCTTCGCGAAGCGCATCGGCTTGACGTGGGGCGCTGGTGCGAAGTTCCGTCACGGTCCGGTGGAACTCGACTTCAAGGACGCGAAGCACCCCATCGCGCGCAACTTCGACAAGCTAAAATTGGTGGACGAGAGCTACTGGCAACTCACCGGTGACTTACCGAAGGACCGCGTACTCGGCTGGGCGAACGAGGACGCGAAACCGCAACCGCTGTTCTGGTCGGTGGAGCAGGGGAAAGGTCGCGTGTTCGTGTCGATCCCCGGGCACTACTCGTGGACGTTCGATGACCCGTTGTTCCGCGTGCTGCTGCTGCGCGGCATCGCGTGGACCGCGAAGGAACCCGTGGACCGGTTCAACGACCTCGTGCTGCCGGGTGCGGATGTCGCGAAGTGATTTGTTCTTTGGCACAGATATGCCTCAGTCGCAGCCCTGGTTACTGCATCGTGAGTTGTCCGGGCGGTGGTTCCGTTTGCGGTTGGGTCGATTGTCGGTGTCGGCGTCAGTAGCGGAATCGGAACATCCCAGAAGATTTGCCGCACCCGTGGAGTCGCCCATCGCCCAGTCGCGATTCTCCTGGATCTCCTTGGCGGAACGGACTTCCGTCGTATTTTGAGAACGCCCAGTGTGCTCATCACGATGTCCGTTCTAACAATCTCTTCCGAACTTAGGTCCGATTAGAACAGGCGTCGAGTACGTCCATCGCCACAGTGACCGCAACTGAAAAGTCAGTCGTGTTTCTTTCCGGTCACCCTCACTCCCTTTTCGCGAGTACAGATGAAGAACCCTTCGCGGCGGGCGTTTACCCTCATTGAGTTGTTGGTCGTGATCGCGATTATTGCCATCCTCATCGGACTTCTCCTGCCCGCGGTGCAGAAGGTGCGCGAAGCCGCCTCCCGCATGCAGTGTCAGAACAACCTCAAACAATTCGGTCTGGGACTCCACAACTACCACGACAGCAACAGTAAACTGCTGCCGGGCGGTGCGAACGATCAGGCGATCTTCGGGGGAGCCGGGGCCGGGAACAGCAATGAGTGGGGGAGCAGTTGGCTGGTTTATATCCTCCCGCACATTGAACAGTCGGCCCTCTTCAACAGGTGGCAGTTCTCGAGCCAGTCGGGTGCGTTCAACGGGAACAACAACACGGCCGCGACCGGGGCCATGATCAAGACGTTCTTTTGCCCCTCCTCGCCGCTGGCCAAGAGTCCCCCGCCGCGGCAGGCCGGATCGACGTTCGTGAACTACGTGGCCATTTCCGGCGCGGTCCCCGGTCTCATCCCCGGCTACACCGAGACGCGCGTCAACACGCTGCCGTGCGGCGGCACCATCAGCGGCGGCGGGACGCTCATTCCCAACGGTCAACTCACCCTGGTCGGAATCACAGACGGCACCAGCAACACCATCGCCATCGGCGAGCAGAGCAATTTTCTTCGGGACACGGCTGGCGTCAAGCAAGAGTGGCGGGCGAGCCAGACGTGGGGTTGGTATCTGGGTGTGAAGTCTCCTGGTATCCCACCGAACTTCGACAACGGCGGTGGCGACAACCGTCAGCCCAACATGATGACCATCCGCTACACGATCAACTTCACCCCGACCGCCGGGTGGACGAACGATGTCGCGGGCGTGGGTGTCGGGCTTACCGGGAACTGCGTGGGGGCCAACATCCCGATGAACTCGACTCACATGGGTGGGGCGAACGTGGTCTACGCCGACGGTTCGGTTCGGTTCCTGTCCGATGCCACCCCGTTGGCTGTCCTCGCCCAACTGGCCACCCGCGACGACGGCACCGTGATCCCAAACTACTAACCGGTTTTGGTCCGGCGTGGGGCGGTCCGATGTCGGGACGCTCCATGCCGCTTTTCTCACCCGCCAGCCGGAGTTTCACATGACCCAGTCGCAACGACGGGCCGCGAGCGCGGCCCTGTTTCTGGTATTGGTCGCCCTGATCGGGTGCGGCAAGTCGGAGTCAAAGCCGAAATCGGTCCTGGTCAGCGGGACGGTCACGATGGACGGCAAGCCGCTCACCGAAGGGACGGTCTACTTCAAGACGGTCCAGACGGGTGCGTTCGACACCCTGATCGTCAAGGACGGCAAGTTCGAGGGAGATGCCGAAGTGGGCGTACGACGGGTGGAGGTCAACGCGTATCGGACCAAAACCATCAAAGACGCGATGGGCGGCGAGGTGAAGGAAAACCGCATTCCCGCCCGCTTCAACGCGGACAGCACGCTCGCCGCCACTGTCACCGCCGACGGGCCGAACACGTTCAAGTTCGAGGTGAAGAGCAAGTAGCGCGAAGTAATGGAGAAGAGAAAAAGCGAAGACAGAAGGAGCAACCCGTCTGTCTTCGCTTCTACTTGTTACCTTTTACATTACTTTGCCACGTCGCACACCAGCGTTGCCTAACACCGTGCCGATGGAGGTGTTGTCGGGCGAGGTGTCACGTCTTGACGAGCCGGAAGCGTAAGCAACGGACAAGCAAATCCGTTGCTTACATTTCCGGCCCGTCAAACGCCCACAAGCAAATCCGGGATGTCGCACGTGACACCTCGCACGGTGACGCGCTTGAACGGCCACTCAGTCGGTGGCGTGACGGGTTCGTGGCCGGTCGCGGTGACGAGCACGGTATCGACGCACGCGGTCGGGCCGACACGCGGTTGCCACACCACCGCCTGACCCGCGGCGAGCGGTTCGTCCTGCCCGAGTCGGCGCAGTTCCTCGGCCGCGAACCGGCCGGTGCCGTAACCCGGTTGACTGAGTCGCACGTCGAACTCGAACGCCGTGCCCGCGAGAATCATACCGGTCGCTTCGGCAACCGGTGCAACTGTGGCCAGTGGCTCCGTGTACGAACGGTAGATTGCGGCAAGTTTCAGCGCGAGGTCGAACGCGGTGCGGAACTCATCCGGCGGCGAGCCGAAACTCACCGTCCGCGCCGCGGTGACGAACAATCCGTCGCGCTGCCCGGTCGCTTGAATGGTGCAGGTGTGCGTGACCGGCGTGGACGTGAACCCGGCGCGGCGGAACTTCGCCGCGCGACCATCTGCCACAACACTGAGGGCCGCCGGTTCGGTTCCGCGGTGTAGCAACCGGTGACCGAGTTGCCCCGCGATCTCTTCTTCGGTGTCGCCGCGAAGGATCGTGCGTGCGGTCGCTTCCACCGCGTGCGCCACTGCAAGGCCCAGTGCGCGGTACAGTTCTTGTTCGTACCCGCTGAGGACGCGCAACAGTGGGCGTAACCGGTCGTTCGCCATCGGCACGTTGGGGAACGGCCGGTCGGCCGCGACCTTGCGACCCGCGGTGATGTTGTAAAGCAGTTCGGACCGCCCGCCGTCCCAGGTCCATTCCTTGAGTTGGAAGCCGAGTTGGTCGAGTTCCTCGTCGAAGAGGCGCTGCGTGTCCACGTTGGAGCAGAGGAGCCACCGCTGCCGGCCGTTGGTGTACACGCCGGGCCGCTCGGAGTCGGCAATCAGTCCGCGCACGTTCATGCCCGTGGTAATCCAGGTGACGTGTGCCGGCATCAGGAGAACGACGGCTTCGCACCCCATCTCCGCGAGCAAACCGGCGATGAGTTCCTGCTTTGCGTCGATGTCGGCGCGGCGTGCGGCGACCCGCGCTGCCGTCGGTGGCCCGTCCGGTGCGGACTCGCTCACTTGATCTTCTGGAGCCATGTCGTGATGACCTTCGACACCTCGGCCAACTGGTCGCCGGAAACCTTGTCGGCGGTGTCGGTCAACTTGTGCCAGTGTGGGTAGTCGAAGTCGATCACGTCCACTGTTGGGATGCCAACGGCGTTAAGCGCGAGGTGATCGTCCTGCACCTCGTGTCCGCGTTCGTACTTGAACGACTTTGCGCCGACCGCCTTCGCGACGCCCCAGATCTGATCGACGAGCGGTCGGGCCAGATCCCACGAGTGCAGTTCCACCTTCAGTGCCGCGTCCTTCCCGCCGAACAGGTCGAACAGGATGCCGGCTTCGTACTTGTGCTTCCGCTTGTCCTTCGTCTTCTTGTAGTCGTCGGCGAAGTACTCGGATCCGATGAAGTACCGGTCCGCGTTGCCGCCGAGTCGGTCCGTTTCGAACACGAACTCCTCGCCGTCGAAGAGGATGAAGTCCACTCCGTACTCACACTTCAGATCTTTCATGTGGTTGCCGAGTTCCATCAGGAACGCGACGCCGCTGGTGCCGTCGTTGGCGCTCACGAACGGCTTGTTCCAGTTCTTGGGGTTGGCCTCCTGATCGGCCATGGGCCGCGTGTCGTAGTGCGTGCAAAGGAGGACGCGCTTGGCTTTGTCCGGGTGCCACGAGATGATGAGGTTCACGAAGTCGGTCTGGTTCTTCTGGCTCCGCTGCTTCGCCTTGAACTCTTGTCGTGTGACGGTGGCGCCGAGTTTCTTGAAGTGCGCCTCAATCAGTTCCTGCTGTTTCTTCATGCCCTCGGTGGCGCTGATGCGCGGCCCGATGTCGCAGAGTTGCTTGAGGTATTTGAGTGACCGCTCGGCGTCGAACTTGACCTCGGCGACCTTGTCCTTGTCGTCGGCGCTGCCGGTGCCGAACTCGGTCTTCTTCGGCGGATCGTTGGGGTCGGGCGAGTTCTCCAGAACGGGCAGTTGGCCCTTCTCTGGTTCGGACCGCGTCAGCCACCAGAAGGGACCGCCCACACCGACCGCGACCAGCGTCGCCCCGAGCGCCCAGCCGAACATCTGGCTCATGACTTCCTCCGAGTAGAAGAACTTCTCCCCTGTCCCTATGGGAGACAGAGCCGCTTGCGGCTTCGCGCGAGTCTCGCGACGAACCACTCGCGAAGCCACGAGCGGCTTCAAACGCCCCCCTCCCTTCAGGCAGTTAGGGGAGGGGGTTGGGGAGATGTCGCTTGACCCCATCTTGCACATCTTACCGACGAGGGACGTTCGCCGCGAGTCGGCCTGGAAAGAGTGTGGCGAATTGTAAATCTTCCCCTTCACATCGGGCCTTCGTGCGGGCATACCCCCACCACTGACTCCACACGCACCGCGACTGCTGCCCGTTGGGGAACGGGTTGCGAGTTGTGTTCCCACCGCGATGGCATTCCGGCTCTTGCCGCGAGTGCCGGCGCCGGCGGTTTCATCGACTGGGCTGGGCGTGGAGTTCAGATCGTCTCCGGGATTCGGCGGTTTCGTTACACCGCCGGGCGGATCGTGGTCGATAGTGCATTTAAGCGCTGGAGTGTACCCGCCTCAGCGCTTCGGGGGATGGGCAAGCCGTTGACGATCGCGACGATCTCACGGCCGCGTTTTCGGGAGAGTCGGCACAGCAAGCACGCGACCGGCAGGGGAAGCCATCGCGAGCCAAAGCCGAACGAACCGGAAAGCTGATCGCGGCTGTCTGATCGAGAAGCCCGTGGAAGGGGGACGCCGGAACCGCTTCGCGCCTTATCGGGCGTGCTGTGAGCCGGTGTGCGGGACACGCGACCGATCACTTGCCGTTCATCAGGGAGGATAGATCGTGACCCATACCGAGACGGATATCCAGGCCGTTTGGCTGGAGTACCGCGAGCGCCCGACCGTCGAGCTGCGAAACCGGCTCGTCGAACGGTATCTGTTGCTCGTGAAGTACAACGCCGAACGCATCTGGGCTCGCTTGCCAGACGGCGTCGAACTCGACGACCTCATCAGCGCGGGCATCTTCGGGCTGTTGGACGCGATCGAAGCGTTCGACCTCACCCGCGGCGTGAAGTTCGAGACGTATTGCGTGCCGCGTATTCGCGGGGCGATGCTCGACGAACTGCGAACGATGGACTGGGTGCCCCGTCTGGTTCGCAGCAAAGCGAGCAAGATGGAAGCGGGGCGCAAACAACTCGAAGCTGCTCTCGGCCGTCCGCCCAAGCCGGAAGAACTCGCCGAGAAACTCGGCATCCCGCTCGATCAGCTCGACTCGTATGTGGGCGAGGCGACCGCGGTCAACCTCGTGAGTCTGAACAAGAAGTGGTACGAGACGGACAGCTACAAGGACGTTCGAGAGATCGACATCCTTGAAGACAAGAAAGCCGAAGACCCAACCGGTCGCTTGCAGAACCGCGACTTGATGAAGCTTGTCACCCGCGGTCTGAACCGCAACGAGCGCCTCATCGTCATCCTCTACTACTATGAGGAGATGACGATGAAGGAGATCGGGGCGACGCTCAACCTGAGCGAGTCTCGCGTAAGTCAGATGCACTCGAGCATCGTCGCCCGGTTGCAAGCGCACCTCGCGAAGCGCAAGGGTGAGTTCAACGACAACTGAGCATCTCGAAGTGTGTTTAGCGTAGGCCCCGGCGGGGCCGTGCCTTTTGAGAGAAGCACGGCCCCGCCGGGGCCTACGCTAAACAACTTTTGTAGGGTGGGCACTGCCCACCAAGAGCTTGGCGAAGAAGTGGGCAGTGCCCACCCTGCAAGAGCAAGTCGCCTCACTCCACCACAATCTTCACGCCTTCGCGCGCGAACTTCTCGGCCTCGGCCGCGCCCCGCTTCGTTGCCTTCGCACCGCGTGCGTAGAGGAACTTCAGCCGCGCGCCCTGCGCCGCATCCTTTAGCCCTGCGTCCGTGATCGCGGTGCCGTCGAACGTGGCGATCTCCAGCAGTGGCAGCGTGCGCACCAACTTCGCGGTGCCATCGCCGGCCTTCGTCGCGGTCAGGTTGAGGCTCGTTAGCTTCTTCAGTTCCGCGAGCGAAGTTAATCCGGCGTCCGAGACGGGGCACGCGGTCAGCGAGAGAGTCGTGAGCGCGGTGAACCGGGCGAGATGCGGGCCGTTCGCGTCCGCGAAGTTGGTGTGAGAGAGGCTCAGTTTCCGCAGAGCCGACAGTTGCGGGAATTTCGCGAACGCCGAGCCGGTGACAGCGGTCTTCTCCAGGTTCAGCACGCGCAGCGCACCCGCGCTGCTGAGTGCAGCGACGCCGGTATCCGTTATTTTCGTTTCTTCGAGGTGCAACTCTTTCAGTGCCGGCAGCTTTCCGAGCGCGACCAGGCCTGCGTCACCGACGCCGGTGTTGTCGAGAACCAGGTACGTCAAAGTCTTCGCACGTTCGAGGTGCTTCACGCCCGCGTCGGTGACCTTCGTAGCGCGAAGGTCGAGGCTTTCCAACACCGGCAACCCGGCCACCGCTTCGAGGCCCGCGTCGTCGAACGGCATGTTCGTCGCGCTGATTTCGCGCAATTTGGCCCAACCGGGGGCCGCGAATGCTCGGCCGCTGATGGGTACGGAATCGAGGCTAATGGTGTCGAGCGCGGGCAGCGCGGCGAGTTCTCGCAGCCCGGCGTCGGTGAGTCTCGTGCCGCTGCCGACGATGCTTACCGTTTTGAGGCGAGAGAGTCGCGCGAGCGCGCCGAACTCGGCGCCCGTCAGCCCGTCGCACTGGTTCAGAACCAGTGATTCGAGATGGTCGAACCCTTCCAGGCATTTGAGCGAGCCGTCGCTCAACCGCGCGCCTTCGATGGTGAGGCCGACGACGCACTTCGTTCCTTTCAGGAGTGCGAGAATCTCGGCGGCGTCGGCCGTGGGCGCGATGGTCACTTGGTAGCCGCCGTTCGTCAGCGGACCTTCGACACGAGCGTCCTTCTTCTCGGTCGCCTCTAACTTGGCCTTGTCCGCAGGCGTGACCGGCACCACCTCCGGGAGTGACGCCGTCGGTGTTGGGTCGGGCATCTTCTCTTTGGGAAGCGGAACAACCGGCGGCCTGGTGCTAGCCGGCTCCGGGTTCGGCGCGGACGGAGTTTCGACCTTCCCGCACCCCGCGAGCGCGACGCAGAAGACGGACAGCGCCGAGAACGGGAGCAAGCAGGTAGTGCGCATCGAATCTCTCGCGGTGGGGTTCAACCGTCCACGTCCCAAATGACAACCTTCCCGTTCTTTCCGGCAGCGGCACCGAGCAACCCATCCGCGCTGAACGCGACGGCGCGAATGGCGCCGATGCCCCACTCGAACGCCTTCAGTTCCGCCCCTGAAGTCGGATCCCACAACCGTGCGGTGCCGTCCGCGGACGCGCTCAGCAGCGTACGCCCATCGGCCGACCAGCACGCGGACCACACCGGCTGCGTGTGCCCGGTACAGGTGACCGGGTCTCCGGCGACATCCGATACCGGGTATAGGATTGGGTAAATCGAAACGAGCTTTCGATACCCGACGGCGAGCCATGCGCCGTCCGGGGAGAACTTGACCGGACCGTGATGGTTGGAGTGCGTGTGCAGGATCTGGCGGACCGACTTCCCGGTCGCCGGGTTCCACAGTTCCGCCCTGGCGAGGACATTCGTCGCCAGCAGCGAGCCGTCTGGAGAGAAATCCAGGCACGGCACGTTGCCGATGTTGAACGCGACGTCTGGCTTCCGTGGGGGCGTGAGGTGTCCGCGTCCGAGACCTTCCCAGATGTGAACCTTGCGCGACTCGCCGCCCGCGAGCCTCGGGTCCGGGCCGCGGCCGAATGCGAGTTCGTAGAACCCCCCGGTCCACCGCTCGCCGCCGACGAGAACCGCGACCACTTCCCAGCGTGCCGTGTCCCACACGCGAACGGAGTTCGTCATCCCCACGGCGAGCAGCGGCGCATCGAGCGCGAACGCGACTGACAGCCCCGCCCGGTCTTCGCCGCCGGGTTGGAGTTTACGAACCAGTTCGCCGGTAGTTGGCTTCCACAGCGAGATGAGGCGCCCGGTCCCGGTCGCGGTAGCGAGCAGGCTCCCATCCGGGCTGAACGCGAGCGACCGGACCTTGCCCTTGTGCGCTTGCCAGACGAACATCGTTCGCCCCTCTGGAGTTCGGTCGAGTGGCCGGAAATGAACAAAGCCCCGAACTCCGGGGCATTGTACGAGGTGGAGCGAGGCGAGTTGAACTCCTGACCAGGGCCGTTCCGTGTTTGATACCGCGTCGTTGTATTGTTGAAATGCCCAGCCTGCTGACGCAGGCTGGGCGCTTCCCTGCCCAGTTTGCCAACCGTGAAGCACGCAACGGCCCTGATGCCTACCACTGCGTTCGCATGTGGAGGGCGCGCCGCGGTCGGTGGTGAGGAGGCCGCGCGATCACGTCTGGATCACGAATGTGCGATTACCTGCGCTGATCGCGGCGCAAGCGCGGCGCAAGCGACGGATGCCTTCGGGAATCTGTTCTTCCGTTGCCACACCGAAGCACAAACGGCACTCGTTGTTCGGCACGTGCCCATTCTCATCGGGGACGTGGCCGAATTCACCCGGCACGAACAGCACACCGGTTTCCAGCGCCGCCAGCACGAACTCTCCGCTCGGACCGGTGTCGATGGCGTCGAGCGTCAGCCACACGTAGAACCCGCCATCCGGAATGGTCCAACGCGCGGCGGGGAAATCACCGAACTCCGATTCCATCGCGCGCAGCATCAGGTCGCGTTTCTTGCGATAGACGTTGCGTAACTCTTCCGCGTGTTTCGTGTACGCGCCTGACGCCATCAGCCGGGACGCGATGTGTTGCGACAGGTTCGCGGAGCCGAAGTCGTGGCTCCCTTTCAGGTGCATCATCGGTTCCATCACGTCGGGCGGCACGAGCGCGTAACCCGTCTTCAAGCCGGGCGCGCACGGCTTCGAGAACGTGCTGGTGTATACCACGTACTCGTTCGTCGTGTCGAACCGTTTCACGCTCGGTAGGTCCGCACCGGTGAACCGCAGTTCGCGGTAGGCTGCGTCTTCGAGAATGAGGATGCGGTGGTCCGTGCTGAACCGGCGTGCCAGTTCCACGAGCTTCGGGCGGCGGTCCAACGCCAGCGTCAAGCCGGTCGGGTTCTGGAAGTAATCGACGGTGTAGATCACCTTCACGCGTGGCAGTTCGCCCGAACGGCGGAGTCGTTCGAGCAGCGATTCCAGCGCGTCCATCTTCATGCCGCCGTCATCGATCGGCACGGTCAGCACCTTTGCGCCGTGCGACTGAAGCAGACTGTGGAACACGAAGTACGACGGGGCTTCCGTGATGACGATGTCGCCCGGATCGAACAGCACTTCGCCGAGCAAGTAGAGAAGTTGCTGTGACCCAGTCGTGATGCACACGTCGGCCGGTGTGAGGTTCACATCGTAAGGACGCACGCCGTCCGCGGCACACACGAGGTTTAGCACCTGCTCGCGCAGTTCCGGCAAGCCCTGCGTGGAACCGTACTGGAGCGCAGCGCGACCGGAAACCGGGTCGGAGACGATCTCCGCGACCGCGGCACCGACTTCATCCACGGGGAGCGAGCCTTCGTCCACGAGGCCAGCCGCGAACGAGATCAGGCCCGGCGTGTCGAGCGCCTTCTGGATGAAGTAACTGATGGGCGAATCGGCGGTGCGGTGGGACTTGCCCGACCGCGACAGCGGCACCGGCGGCATTCGGCTCTCCTTCGTAACACAAAAAGCCCCGGAGGGTAATTCCGGGGCCAACGGGTGTTTCCTACCGCGCGGACACCACGCCGACAAGTTACGCCCGTGTCGCGGCTTTCAGTTCCGGCACGAACCGACCACAACAGCCGGTTCTCATGCCTTCCCCGTTCGCCGCGAACACCGTGGATGCCGCGGCCCTCGCCAACGAGTTAGCCCGCCCCCCGTCATTCTGTAGGTGCGTTGGAGATCATCTTGTTCAAGATTCACGACGAGATGAAGACCTCGGACGACCGGTAACGTTACCGGTCGTGAGGTGCGCGTCAATCGTCCGATCTTCCCGGTTGGGTAAATTCGCCGGTTGCGAAGGATTGAATTGACGTGGTGCTGACGGTCGACTATCTTCTACCTGCGAGAATGTTGCTGCTGGTGCGTTCTCTGCGCTGCCCTCCTTACGCTGTCGCCCACGAGTGGCTGCCCGCTTACGGCCAACCAACGCCCGCTTTCCGCCGACCTGACACACTGACCCTAATCCCCAAACTCACGCCCCTTGCCCGACAGGAGTCCTGCCGATGAATCTGCTGTCCCGTTGCATTGGCTCGCCGCTCAACCGCCGGAATTTCCTGCACGTCGGGGCGATCGGTGCCCTCGGCCTCACACTCGACCAGTACATGCGCCTGCAAGCCGCGGAACCCGCGGGCAAGAAGAAGCCGAAGGCCGAAGCGTGCATTCACATCTTCCTCCCGGGCGGTTCGGCTCACCAGGAGAGCTGGGATCCGAAGCCGTTCGCGCCGATCGAGTATCGCGGGCAGATGGGCACCGTGAAGACCAAGATCGAGGGCGAAGTCTTCAACGAGTGCCTCACGAAGACCGCGGACCTCGCGAACGAGATCACCGTTTGTCGCGCGATGACGCACGGCGAAGCCGCACACGAACGCGGTACGCACAACATGTTCACCGGTTACCGGCCCTCACCGGCCCTCAAGTTCCCGAGCATCGGCAGCGTCGTCAGCCACGAACTCGGCGTGCGGAACAACCTGCCGCCTTACGTCGCGGTGCCGAGCCAACCGGCCAATGACGCGGGCAGTGGCTACCTGTCGTCGTCGTTCGCACCGTTCAGCCTCGGCAGCGACCCAGCCAACGGTGGGTTCCGCGTGCAAGACCTGTCGCTGCCCGCGACCGTGAGCAACGACCGCTTCACCACGCGTAAGAACATGCTCGACGCGGTCAACGGCCACTTCGCCGGCAAGGAGAAGTCCGACAACCTCGACGCGATGGATACGTTCTACCAGCGCGCCTACGGCCTCATCAGCAGCGAGAAGGCTCGCGAAGCGTTTGACATCAACAAGGAAGACGCGAAGGTACGCGACGGGTACGGCCGCAACGCCGCCGGTCAGCGGATGCTGATGGCGCGCCGGTTGGTCGAAGGCGGCGTGCGGTTCGTCACGCTGACCTACGGCGGGTGGGACTTGCACGGCGGCATCGCGCAGGGCACGAAGAACCAACTCCCGCAGTTCGACCAGGCGTTCGCGACGCTAATCACCGATCTCAAGCAGCGTGGGCTGTTCGACAGCACGCTGATCATGGTGTCGAGCGAGTTCGGGCGCACGCCGAAGATCAACGCGACCGCGGGCCGCGATCACTGGCCGAAGGTGTTCAGCGTGGTGCTGGCCGGTGGCGGTATCAAGAAGGGCTTGATCTACGGCAAGTCGGACGCGACCGCGAGCGAACCCGACGAGGACGGGCTGACGGTGGAAGACCTCGCACACACCGTTTACAACTGTCTCGGCATCGACGCGGACAAGAAACTGATGTCGCCCGGCGACCGGCCCATCGACATCGTCCGCGAGGGCAAGACGCGGAAGGATCTGTTGGCGTAGTCGGGCGCACAGGGCTTCCGCCCTGTGCTACGCCCGGCGACCCCTCCGGGGTGCAAAACCATTCAAGCGCCCTGTCTTCCGCATGGAGGGCCGGCTGACGTAGCACAGGGCGGAAGCCCTGTGCGAACCTACGACCGACGGAGATTCGCGCCATGCGCTTCCTGCTTTCTATCTGCGTGCTCTGCGTTCTCTGCGGTGAAATGTTTGCCGCCTCACCTTCTCTCGGCGGCATCCAACCACGAGGCGCGCAGCGCGGCACCGAAGCCGTGCTCACCTTCTCGGGCGGTCGCCTCGCCGACGCGCAGGAAGTGCTCGTCTACTACCCCGGTATCACTGTCAAAAAGCTCGAAGTGGTGAACGCCGCGCAGCTCAAAGTCACGGTTGCGATTGCACCGGACTGTCGGCTCGGCGAACACGCGTTCCGCGTCCGCACCGCGACCGGCATCTCGGAAGTCCGCACGTTTTGGGTCGGCGCGCTGCCCGTGATCGAAGAAGTCGAACCGAATAGCGAGTTCGATAAGCCGCAACCGATCGCACTGAACGCGACCGTTCACGGAGTTGTTGCGGCCGAAGACCAGGACTACTTTGTTGTGGAATGCAAGAAGGGGCAGCGCCTGTCGGTCGAAGTCGAGGCGATGCGGTTGGGTGTCACGTTCTTCGACCCCTACGTCGCGATCCTCGATAGCAAACGCTTTGAACTCGCTATCGGCGACGACTCGCCGCTCTCCGCGCAGGACGGCGGCTGTTCCGTCGTGATCCCGGCCGACGGCAAGTACATCATTCAAATTCGCGAGAGCGCCTACGGCGGCAACGGTGCATCTCAGTACCGACTGCACATCGGCAACTTTCCGCGACCCACGGCAGTGGTCCCCGCCGGTGGCAAGCCGGGCGAAGAGTTGGATGTCACGTTCATCGGCGACCCGGCTGGGCCAATCAAGCAGAAGGTGAAACTCCCCTCGACCGCGGACTACAACTGGCGGTTGCATTGCGTGACGCCCGAAGGCACGAGCCCGACAGGCTTCAAGTTCCGCGTCGTGGACGTGCCCAACGCGATCGAAACCGGCGCGAACAACGCGGTGGCCGGCGCGACGCCGGGAGTCGCTCCCGGCGCGTTCAACGGCATCATCGCGAAGTCAGGCGAGGTCGATTACTTCAAGTTCAGCGCGAAGAAGGGGCAGGTGTTCGACGCCCATTGTTACGCCCGGCAACTCGGCTCGCAACTCGACCCGGTGCTGTCGGTTGGCAACGCGGCCGGCGCCGCAATCGCCAGCAACGACGACAGCGGCGGCCCGGACAGCTACTTCCGCTTCACCGTGCCCGCCGACGGCGACTACACGCTCTGGGTTAACGACCACTTGAATAAGGGCGGCGCGGATTACTTCTATCGCGTCGAACTCACGGCGGTCACGCCCTCGATCAACACGACGATCCCTCGCGTGGACAACAACAACCCGGCCAGCCAGGAGCGGCAGACGATCACGGTGCCGAAGGGCGGGCGATACGCGTCGCTGCTCGTCGCGAATCGCGCCGAAGTCGGTGGCCCGCTGAACATCGGCCTGGAGAAGTTGCCCCCCGGTGTGACGCTCACCGCGGAGCAGATGGAAGCCGGGCTGAACGTGGTTCCCGTGGTGTTCGATGCAAAACCGGACGCGCCCACAAGCGGTCACCTCACTACGATCACCGCGATCCACGCCGACCCAGCCGTGAAGGTGCCGTATCGCACCGCGTTCGACCCGGCGTTCGTCGTCGGCGCACCGGGGCAAACCGTGTACACGCGGCACTACATTGACCGTACCGCGATAGCGGTGGGCGAAGCGGCCCCGTACTCGATCGAAGTCATCGAGCCAAAGGTTCCGCTCGTGCAGAATGGCGCGTACAACCTGCGGGTCGTCGCGAAGCGGGCGGAAGGCTTCAAGGGCGCAATCACGGTGGCCCCGCTGTGGACCCCGCCGGGGCTGAGCATCCAGAGTTCCGCGGTCATTCCCGAAGGAGCGACTGAGTGCGTTCTGCCGATGAACGCGGCCGGCGGCGCCTCGCCCCGCAAGTGGAAGACCGTCGTGAACGCGGTGGCCGACGCGGGGACCGGCCCGGTGTGGACTTCAAGCCAACTGTTCACACTCGAAGTTGTCGTGCCCCTCATCACGCTCACGATGGAACGACCCGCGGTCGAGCAGGGCGCGCAGACACAAATGTTCTGCAAGGTCGCGGTGACGACGCCGTTCGAGGGCAAGGCGAAGGTGACGATCTACGGCCTGCCCGCGAAGGTCTCGACGCAGGTGGTGGAAGTGACGAAGGACACGAAGGAGATCGCATTCCCAATCGTCGCGGACAAAACCAGCCCGGTCGGGCAGCACAACATCTTCGCGCAGGTCGTTATCGACAGAGGCGGCGAGCTAATCACCGGCAGCACGGGCAACACGCAGTTACGCATCGACCTGCCGCTGCCGCCGAAGGTCGCGGTGGTGCCGCCCGTGACAAACCCGATGACACCCGTGACGCCGAAGACACCGGACCCGAAGACACCCGAGAAGCGGTTGACGCGGCTCGAACAGCTCCGCAAGGACGCCGAAGATCGCGAGAAGGCCGCGGCTGGCGGAACGACACCCGCACCCAAGAAAGAAGAGCCGCCTAAGAAGCCGTGATATGATGGGGGCGTTCGCCCTTTCGACACGGAGAAGCCATGAGCGAAGCCGCCGAGAAGTTGAAGACCGCGCTGTTGGAGTTGCCGCTCGAAGAGCGGTTGGAGATCGCCGATTTCTTGTATGCGAGTTTGCCACCTGCGCCCGGCTTGATGACCGAGGGCGATGCCGAATTCGACGCAATGCTCGATCGGCGGCTGCAAGATTTCGAGAGCGGGAAGGTGAAGGGCATTCCGGCCGAAGAGGTCTTCCGCAAATTGCGGAAGAAGAGGCAATGAAGCCCGTCGAACTCGATCCCGAAGCCAGCGAAGAACTTCGGCAAGCAATCGAGTACTTGGAATCGCAGCGCCTCGGCTCAGGTGACGAGTTCGAGCAAGCGGTTCAGGACGCGCTCGACATCATTGGCAAACAGCCCAAAGCGTTCGCCCCATACCGCAGTCGCTACCGAAAGTACGTCATCACGAAATTCGGTTACCTGATTTTCTACGTCGAACTCGACGACCGCAATTGGGTTGCTGCCATCGCGAATGGAAAGCGCCGTCCCGGTTACTGGATGAATCGCCAACCGAATTAGGCGCGATTCCAACTGACGACCTACCGCATGAGGCTCCACGATATGCGATCTGCCTACCTGTTCTCGCTCTGCGCCTTCGGTGTTCTCTGCGGTGACCTACACGCGCAAACGATTGCCGTGTACCCGCCGGACATCAACCTCGAAACGAGCCGCGACCGGCAATCGTTCGTGGTCCAACTCACCCAGCCTGACGGCATCACGCGCGATGTGACCGCACAGGCGCAGGTTACGTTTGCGAACCCGGCGCTCGTGAAGCTCGACAAGTTCCACGTGCTGCCGGTCGCGGACGGCGCCACCGAGATGGTGGTCACGTTGAATGGTCAAACAGTCAAGGTGCCGGTGAAGGTCGCGAAGGCGAAGGAGGATCGCGCGATCTCCTTCAAGCAGGACGTGATGCCGGTGTTCATGCGCGCCGGGTGCAACGTCGGCGGCTGTCACGGCGCGGCCCGCGGCAAGGATGGGTTCCGGCTGTCGCTCTTCGGCTTCGACCCCGAAGGCGACCACTATCGCTTAACGCGAGAATTCAACGGTCGCCGCATCAACCTCGCGCTGCCCGCCGAAAGCACGCTTATTGAGAAAGCCACCGGCAAGGTCGCGCACACCGGCGGCGCGAAGATCAAGGAAGGCGACGAGTACTATCAGTCGCTCATGCGATGGCTCGAAGCCGACGCGCCGCTGGACGCCGCGACGGTCGCGCTGCCGGTCAGCATGGAAGTGTTCCCGCCGAGCGCGGTCCTCGACGGCAAGGGCGAGAAGCAACGCGTCGTGGTGCGCGCGAAATACAGCGACGGCACCGACCGCGATGTCACTTCGCTCGCGCTCTTCTTGAGCAACAACGACAACGCCGCGAAGATTGCGGCGGAAGATGGCGCCGTCACCGCCGGCGAGCGCGGCGAAGCGTTCGTCATGGCCCGGTTCCACACGTTCACCATCGGCGTGCCGTTCATCACGCTGCCCAAAGACCTCAAGTTCGCGTGGCCCGCCACGACCGAAACGAACTACATCGACACGCTCGTCAACAACAAACTGAAGAAGCTCCGCATCGAACCAAGCGGCATCTGCGACGACGCGACCTTCGTGCGCCGCGTGTACCTCGACATCATCGGTGTGCTGCCCACGCCCGAAGAGTACGCCCGGTTCATGGTGAGTACGCTCGCGACCAAGCGCGAACACCTCGTTGACGAACTGCTCGACCGCAAGGAGTTCGCGGAACTGTGGGTACTGAAGTGGGCCGAGTTGCTTCAGATCCGATCGAGCAATCAAGTTTCCTACAAGGCGATGCTGCTCTACTACGGGTGGCTGCAAGAGAAGATCGCGAACAACGTGCCCACCGACGTGTGGGTGAAGGAACTGCTCGGCGCCAACGGCGGCACGTTCAAGAACCCGCCGACCAACTACTACCAACTCGAACGCGACGTGCTGAAGGTCACGGAGAACGTTGCCCAGGTGTTCATGGGGATGCGGATTCAGTGCGCGCAGTGCCACAACCACCCGTTCGACCGCTGGACGCAAGATGACTATTACGGCTTCGCGAGCTTCTTCACGCAGATCGGCCGCAAGAACACCGACGACGCGCGCGAACTGGTGGTGTTCAACTCGGGCGGCGGGGAAGTGGCTCACCCGGTGCGCAACCGCGCGATGCCGGCCAAGTTCCTCGGCGGCACCGCGCCCGCGGACGTGGCCGGTAAGGACCGCCGCACGGTGGTCGCGAACTGGCTCGCGAGCGCGGACAACCCGTACTTCGCGAAGAACCTGTCGAACATGGTGTGGGGCCACTTCTTCGGCCAGGGCATCATCAACGAGATGGACGACGTGCGCATCTCCAACCCCGCGAGCAACCAGGAACTGCTCGACGAGTTGGGGACGAAGTTCACCGGCTACAAGTACGACTTCAAGAAGCTGGTTCGCGACATCTGCACGTCGCAGACCTACCAGCGTTCGACGCAGCCCACCAAGACCAACGAGAGCGACACGCGGAACTTCGCACGCGGGCCGATCCGGCGCATCCGCGCCGAGACGATGCTCGACGTCATCACGCAGGTAACGGACACGAAGAACAAGTTCCAGGGCTTGCCACTGGGAGCGCGAGCGGTGCAGATCGCGGACGGCGGTGTGAGTACGTACTTCCTCACGACGTTCGGTCGGCCCACACGCGACACGGTCTGCTCGTGCGAGGTGCGGCTCGAGCCGACGCTGTCGCAAAGCCTCCACCTGCTGAACGGCGGCACCGTGGAACCGAAGATCGCGGCCGGGAACCTGGTGGGCAAGATGCTTCAGGAGAAGAAGACGCACGCGCAGATCGTCGAGCAGATTTACGTCCGCTGTCTGACACGCTCGCCGAAGCCGGAGGAACTGAAGACGCTCCTCGCGCTCGTGGACGCCTCGAAGGACAAGAGACAGGCGCTCGAAGACGTGTTCTGGGCAGTGATGAACTCGCGCGAGTTCATGTTCAACCACTGATCGCTAAGCCGGTAGCGGCTTAGCAACTGAGGCTTCCTGATATGCGGCAATTGGCTTTCCTCTGCGCGTCTGTGGCACTTCTCGCTGGCGGCTCGCGCGTCCTCGCGGACGCGAAGAACCCGACCTTCGACGAGGACGTGCTGCCCATCGTCAAGCAGCACTGCGTGAACTGCCACAGCAACGACAAGCAAAAAGGCGACCTCAACCTCGCCTCCTACGCCGCCATGCAAAAGGGCGGGTCGTCCGGTGCGGTCGTGAAGGCCGGCGACACGAGCAAGTCGCGGATTTACACGCTCTCGGCACACATCGAGCAGCCGAAGATGCCGCCCGAAGGCAACAAGATGCCCGACGCGCAGCTCGCGGTCATCAAGTTGTGGGTCGAGCAAGGCGTACGCGAAAACTCCGGTAGCAAGGTCGGGGTCGCGCCGATGCCCAGCGTTGACATCGGGCTGAAGTCTATCGTGAAGGGCCGCCCCGAAGGGCCGCCACCGATGCCCGCGATTGGTAAGTTGAAGCTCGATCCGATCGTGACCGCACGACGGCCCGGCGCGATCCTCGCGATGGCGACAAGCCCGTGGGCGCCGCTCGTCGCCATCGGCGGGCAGAAGCAAGTCATCCTCTACAACACCGACACCGGCGCACTTGTGGGGTTCATCCCGTTCGAGCACGGGCAGATCAACAGCATCAAGTTTTCGCGCAACGCGCGGTTCATCCTCGTCGCGGGCGGCAAAGGTGGGCAGTTGGGCAAGGCGGTACTGTACAAGGTCGAAACCGGCGAGAAGGTGATCGAAGTCGGCATCGAGAACGACGCGATCCTCGCGGCGGACATCTCCGCGGACCAGACGCAGATCGCGGTCGGCAGTCCGTCGAAGTTGGTGCGAATCTATTCCACCACCGACGGCAAGGTGATTCGCGAGATCAAGAAGCACACCGACTGGGTGACCGCGGTGGAGTACAGCGCCGATGGCGTGCTGCTCGCGACCGGTGACCGCAACGGCGGCTGTTTCGTGTGGGAAGCATTCACCGGGCGCGAATATTTCAACCTTCGCGGCCACACCGCGATGATTACCGACGTGTCGTGGCGCGACGACTCCAACGTGCTCGCGACGTGCAGCGAGGACGCGAGCGTCAGGCTGTGGGAGATGGAGAACGGCAACCAGATCAAGACGTGGGCCGCGCACGGCGGCGGCGCAGCAAGCGTGCGGTTCACGCACGACGGGAAACTCGCCAGCACCGGCCGCGACAAGGTTACGAAGTTCTGGGACCAGAACGGTACCGCCCTGAAGACCTTCGAGGCGTTCCCGGATTTGGGGCTGAAGGTCGCGGTCACGCATGACAACGCGCGTGTGATCGCGGGCGACTGGTCAGGCGTCGTGAAGGCGTGGACCGCGGCCGATGCGAAGATCGCAGCCACGCTCGACGCGAACCCGCTTCCCGTCGCACAGCGGTTGAAGGTCGCGGAGACCGCGCTCGCGGCGGCAACCGCGAAGGTCGTTCCGACGCAGACCGCTTTCGATGCGGCAGCACTGAAGGCGAAGCAGGCGACGGACACGTACAACGCGGCCGTCGCGAACATGAACAAGATCAACGCGGACCTCGCTGGGGCGAACAAGGGCGTGACCGATTTCACCGCGGTCGCGAATGCCGCAAAGCCCCTGATGGACGCGGCGAAAGTCGAAGTTGACAAGGCAACGCCGCTCGTCGGTGCAGCCGCGAACAAGGCCGCAGCGCTGGAAGTGGTCGTGAGCGCCGAGACGGTCGCGGCGAAGACCATCGCGGACGCCGCAGCGAAGGCACCGACGAACGCCGAACTCCCGGCGCAATCGAAGAAGAAAACCGATGCGCTCGCGGCGCTGAACGTCGAACTTGTTGCCGCGAAGAAGGCACAGACCGACACGGCCGCGGTGTTGGCCGCCGCGAACGCGAAGTTCGCCGCGCAGTCGAAGGCTTACACCGACGCGATGGCTCAGGTGGTCGCGAACCAGAAGAATGTGGCGGCGCTCACGCCGATGGTCGCGCCCGCGACCGCCGCGGTCGCCCCGGCGAAGGTCGTGGCGGATGCCGCAAACGCCGCGGTCGCGCCCGCGAAGGCCGCACTCGACGCGGTCAACGCCGAGGTGAACGGAGCGAAGGCGGTGTTCGAGCAACTGAAGGCACCAACACCAGCGCCGGCGCCGCCCAAGAAGTGAAGTTGGAACCTGTCCTTTCAACTGAGCCGTTTAGCGTTCGACCCGGAGGGGCGTTGCTTTCTCTCTTGAAGAAAGCAACGCTCCTCCGGGTCGAACGCTAGTCTCGTTTCAGCGTCCTTGTAGCTAGCCACGACCGCAAGGGAGTGGCTAACGTTCAACCGCTCCCTTGCGGTCTCGTTAAGACGCGACGAGGACGCTGAAACGGGACTAAACCAACCTCCAATCAGTAAGCTCTACTCGCTCAGGCCGAAGTCGATCGGGAGCCGGCGCCAGGCGCTGTGGATGTGGTTCGCCGGGTTCTTCGCGGCGTCCGCTTGCACGTTCAGGAACTCGACCACGAACTCCGGCGCCTGCACGCGGTACGTATATCCTTCGCCGGGCTTCGGGCTACCGCTATAAGCGAAGTACAACTTCGCGTCCGGCGTCGCCTTCACGCGTTTCATTTCACCCGCGGCCAGTTCTTCCGGCATCCGGCCCGCGTAGGCTTCGAGCAGTTTCACCAGCGTGGCTTTCTGGTCGGCGGTGAGCTTGTCCGCGGTGATGCCCACCGGTGCGCCCACGTCCGCGTTCGCCTGGCCTTCCTTGATTTCGGGGAACGCCTTCGGTTGCTTCGCGAGCTTGTCCTGATCTTCCTTCAGCGACGTAATGAGCGCGCGAACGTGATCCTCGATTTCCGGCAGTGGCCGTAAACCCTTCTTCGCGCCGTCCTTCACCACGGCCGGGTTGGTCGCGAACAGCATCGGCGCGCCGGCTACCACCTCGCCCTTGTCGAGCGTGTAGTTCACCGACAGGTGATGCCCCTCGAACCGCCAGCCCCACTTCCCGGTGTTCGACGGCTCCCCGAACACGCTCACGAAGTACCAACCCTGATTGCGAGTCATCGCGCCTTTTGGCCCTTCAAGTTCGAGCAACAGGTTTTCCAGGCCGATGATCGTGGTCGCTTGTTCGTAGCCTTTCGCGGAAAGCCCGGTCTTGAGCAGTTCCATCGCGGCCTTCTTCTGGTCCGCGGTCATCTCTTCGAGTCGCGCGCCCTTGCGCGTGAACTTCTTTTCCTTGTCCTGTTGCGGCGTGAAGAACCACGCGGTGCGGTGCTTGTCCTTGAAGTCGAAAATCGCCTTCTTTCTGAGTTCCGGCGTGAGCGACGTGAGGAACGCGTCGGACGCGATCTTCATCTTGCCGCCGGTGGTCTCCGGTGCGGAGTTGCCGACGAGCGCGATGCCGACGACGGCGGCGAGGGTGATAACGAACGCGGCGGTACGAACGCGGGTCATTGGGAATGGCTCCTTGGCAGGGTGGGTGGAGACATGTTAAGCGATGTCCCTTGAGACGACACTGCTAAACTGATCAGGATGACCCTCTGGCAATCGGGGAACCGCTCTCATGTCCGTGCCGGCCGAGCCGCTGCAGATCCTCGTGATCGACGACGACAAGCACCTCGCGGAGACGATCTCCGAGAGCCTGGAACGCCGCGGGCACGCCTGCACCGTCGCAACCGGCGGCAAGGCCGGTGTCGCGAAACTGGAACAGGAAGCGTTCGACGTGGTTCTCACCGACCTGAAGATGGCCGACCTGAACGGTCTCGAAGTTGTGGAGCGGTGCAAGCAGTTGCGCCCGGACGCGGAAGTGTACGTCATTACCGGGTTCGCGGACGTGAAGACCGCGGTGGAGGCGATGAAGCGCGGCGCGGCGCACTACCTTCAGAAACCACTCGACCTCGCGGAGCTTCGCGCGGTGGTCGAGAACTCGGCCAGGAGGGTCGGCACGGTCCGCGAACTCCGACGCCAACTCGACGAGAAGTTCGGCTTCGAGGGCGTGGTCGGCAACAGCCCGAAGATGCTGAAGGTGTTGAAGGATTTGAAGGCGTACGCGTCCTCGCCCGCCTCGGTCGTCATCCTCGGCGAGAACGGCACCGGCAAGGAACTGGCGGCTCGCGCGCTTCACACGAACAGCCCGCGCAAGGCCAAGCCGTTCACCGCGATGAACTGCGCCGCGCTCAACGAGAACCTGCTCGACGACGAGATGTTCGGCCATGAGGACGGTGCTTACACCGGATCGAAGGGCGCGCGCAAGGGCCGGTTCGAGCACGCGCACGGCGGCTCGCTGTTCCTCGA
>SXGU01526556.1_pt1 | contig 58098 bp, 33 predicted proteins | sample 3174531 | NCBI WGS metagenome assembly SXGU01 (sample SAMN11356863, study PRJNA531348) | freshwater metagenome | isolation source: freshwater sample F1-140 | place: China: Fuxian Lake, Yuxi | collected 2017-12-25 | reverse complement strand
TTCATGTTGGCGCCATCCATGTAGACCTGGCCGCCGTGGGTGTGGATGGTCGCGCAGATATCCTTGATGCCGGTCTCAAACACGCCGTGGGTCGACGGGTACGTGACCATCAACGCGGCGAGGTCGTGAGCGTGCGCGGCGGATTTCGCCCGCAGATCGGCGAGGTCGATGTTGCCGTTCGTGTCGCAGGCGACGGGCACGACCTTGTAGCCGCACATCGCGGCAGAGGCGGGATTCGTGCCATGCGCGCTCGTCGGGATGAGGCAGATGTGGCGATGGCCCTCGCCGCGCGACTCGTGGTACGCGCGGATGACGAGCAGCCCGGCGTATTCGCCCTGGGAGCCGGCGTTGGGCTGGAGGGAGACGGCGGCGAAGCCGGTGATTTCCGCGAGCCACTGTTCCAGGTCGGAGAAAAGTTTCTGGTAGCCGCGGGTCTGGTCGGCGGGCGCGAAGGGATGCAACTGGCCAAACTCGGGCCACGACACGGGGAACATCTCGCTCGTGGCGTTGAGCTTCATCGTGCACGAACCCAGCGAAATCATCGAGTGGCAGAGCGAGAGATCCTTCGCCTCGAGCCGCCGGATGTAGCGGAGCATCTCGTGCTCGGTGTGGTGGCAATTGAAGGTCGGGTGCGTGAGGAAGGAGGAATTCCGCGCCCACGGGGCGCGGAATTCCTTTGCTGCGGAGCCAAGTGACGAGAGGTGAGTTTCGAGATCGGCACCCGCGGAGAAACAGGAAAGCAAAATTTTCACTTCCTCGACCGTGGTGATCTCGTCGAGGGAGAGACCGACGGTGCGGGCGTCGATCGGGCGCAGATTGAACTTTTGGGCGGTGGCGGCGGCGTGAACTCTGGCGGCGTCGACTCCGCTGATGGTGAGCGTGTCGAACACGGGCTCGTCGTTAAGCGTCAGCCCGGCCGCACGCAGGCCGGCGGCGAGGACTTCGGTGAGCATTTTGACCCGGCGCGCGATCCGCTTGAGACCCTCGGGACCGTGGTACACGGCATACATCGAGGCCATCACGGCGAGGAGCACCTGGGCGGTGCAGCTGTTCGACGTGGCCTTGTCGCGGCGACCGTGTTGCTCGCGGGTGCCGAGGGCGAGGCGCATCGCGGGATCGCCCTGGGCATCCTTCGACACGCCAACCAGGCGGCCGGGCATCTGGCGTTTGAAGGCGTCCTTGGTGGCGAGGAAGCCCGCGTGCGGTCCGCCGAAACCCATCGGCACGCCGCAGCGCTGGGCCGAGCCGACCGCGACATCGGCGCCGAATTCGCCCGGCGCCCGCAGCAGCGTGAGCGCCAGGAGATCGGTCGCGACAATCGTGAAGGCGCCGGCGGCGTGGGCGGCGGCGAAAAATTTTTCGAAGTCGTGAATCGAGCCGGTGGTGTCGGGGTATTGCACGAGCACGCCGAAGCACGTCGCGTCGATCGCGAAGGTCCGGTGATCGCCAACCACGACCTCCAGGCCGATGGGCTTGGCCCGCGTCTTCACGATGTCGATGGTCTGCGGATGGCAGCGTGCCGAGACGAAGAACACGCGGTGGGCGGCGGTGTCGCCCTCCTTCAAGCGGTGACACATCATCATGGCCTCGGCGGCGGCGGTGCCCTCGTCGAGCATGGAGGCGTTGGCGATTTCGAGGCCGGCGAGTTCGGTGACGAGCGTCTGAAAATTCAGGAGCGCCTCGAGCCGGCCCTGGGAGATCTCGGCCTGATATGGGGTGTACGCCGTGTACCAGCCGGGGTTTTCGAGGATGTTGCGCTGAATCACGCCCGGCGTGGCGGTGCCGGAGTAACCCATGCCGATGAAGCTGCGGTGGAGACGGTTCTCCCGCGCGATGGCGTGGAGCTCGGCGAGCGCGGCACTCTCGCCGAGAGGGGCGGGGAGGTTGAGAGGACCGCGCCGGATCGCCGCGGGCACGGCGGCGGCGGTGAGCGACTCAAGCGAGGCGTAGCCCAGCGTCGCGAGCATCGCGGCGGTGTCGGCGGCGCTGTCGCCGTGGTGACGGCGCGCAAAGGAATCGGTGGGAGCAAGGAGGTCGCGAAGCGAGGACATGATTTCGCCGGACCCTACGGGAGGTTTTCGCTGCGCGAAAACCTAAATCTGAGAAATTGGCGAAATGCCGGCGGGAGCACGGCATCATTTTCGAATTGCGCACCCGCGCCGTTTCGCATCCGACAGATCCCCCATGACCCGTGCCGAACGCGCCGCCTACATTGATCGCCGCCTGGCCGAGCTCTACCCGGAGACGCCGGTCCCGCTGGCGCACCGGGACGCCTACACGCTGCTGATCGCGGTGCTACTCTCGGCGCAATGCACCGACAAACGGGTGAACCAAGTCACGCCGGAGCTCTTTGCCGTCGCCGCCACGCCCGCGGCGATGATGCGCGTGCCGGTTGCGGAGATTCAGCGGATCATCCGCCCCTGTGGCTTGTCGCCGCAGAAGGCGAAGGCGATTGCGGGTTTGTCGCGCCTGCTCGTCGAGCGGCATGGTGGGCAGGTGCCGCGCACTTTTGAGGAGTTGGAGGAGTTGCCCGGCGTGGGCCACAAGACGGCGAGTGTGGTGATGGCGCAGGCGTGGGGTGTGCCGGCGTTTCCGGTCGACACGCATATCCATCGTCTCGCGCAACGCTGGAAGCTGACCGACGGCAGGAATGTCGAGCAGACGGAGCGCGATCTGAAGCGGCTCTTTCCGCGCGAGCATTGGAACCAGCTGCACCTGCGGATTATTTTTTATGGGCGCGAGCACTGCACCGCCCGAGGCTGCGACGGCACCGGGTGTGAGATTTGCCGGACCGTGATGCCGGGGAGGAAACGCGCGGTGAAGACGAGGAAATAGCCGGGGCGGCCAAGCCGACGCGGCCCCGCACGAGTCCGCCTCCGCTCGCCAAGCTGGGCTACGGCGCGGCAGCCTTCGCGGTTAGAGGTCATCGGACGCGTTAACTGGGCTTGGGAGTTGGCTGGTGGACACTCCCGGAGTCACTCGCGACAGAGTGAGCGATCACGCCGGTTGCCGTTTGGTTGCTGCTCTCACAGAATTCCTGCCTGACGTTGCTCGATCAGAAACTCACCGGGCGTGGCGATTCGCATTCCGTAGATCTCACTTCCGAGATTCCCGTGAAAGTCGGTCTCGTCCAAAGTGAGCAACCACCCGCACCTCGCGGCCAGTGCAGAAATCACCACGGGACGATCTTTCGCCTTTGGAAATACGATCGGACGATCCAGTGTCAGCCGCACTGGAGTGACTTCCAGCGTCGGCGAAATGATCCGCTGCCAGGTGTTTGGGGCAGACGACACCAGCTTCGACAAATTGCGCCGAACCTCGTCGCCGCAGTAGTCGGCGGTCACCAAGGCCCAGCCTTGGGCCGCTGCCTCCGTGACTACAAAGCGGGATGCGCCGCCAGCTGAACCCGCCGCGGCGAGAAGCACACTTGTGTCGAGGAAAAGCCTCACGGCTTGGTCTTGCGCGGGCTGGCGCGAAAGGCCGCCATCTCCGCCTCGTCGCGCGCGATCCACTTCTCGATCTGCTTCTTGGGTAGGTCACGCACCGGCAGGGCAACCGCCGGCTGCAGGAACAGCCCGCCTTCGCGTTCTTCGACCAGCACCATGGGATTCGGCAGCTTGTCGAGGCCCATCTTCTGTCGGATCGCGGGCGGTAAAGTGAGACTGCCGCGCTTGCTCAATGGGAGGGTGATGGTCATGCCGTAATGCTGCATTGCTGCATTGCGTTTGGCAAGCGTCAGCGTGTGCGGAACTCCGCCGGCGTTGTGCTTGGCCAGACGGGCGGCGAGATCGTCGGTCAGACCTACGTAGAAACGGTTGGGGTCGGACTCGGACTGAAGGGTGTAAACGTAAGAAAAACCACTCATGAGCTTGCCGAGGCCCGCCTGCGCCCTGCGGGCTGCGGCGCGGCAGCCTTCGCGGTTAGAGGTCATCGGACGCGTTCGCTGGGCTTGGGAGTGGCTGGCTTGCCGAGCCGTAGCTCGCGCAGCGAGCGAAGGCTGGTGGACGCTCCCGGGCTCGAACCGGGGACCCCTAGTGTGTGATACTAGTGCTCTAACCAACTGAGCTAAGCGTCCGACTTGGAGGCGAGACGCTGAGACTCCCGGCCGGGCGAATCAATCCTGTTTTCGGGTCCGAAGCGACAAGATGGTGCATCGCTTTGCCGGCGGTGGGGAAGGTCATGCGGCTGGTGAGGCAGAGCTGCTTGAGGCTGAGCACCGGACGCTGGCGCAAGGCGGCGAGGACGCGCAGAGCGTTGGCGGCGCCACGGCCGATGGCCTGCGTGCGGCGGGTGTCTTCGGCGAAGAGAGTAAGGCACGCACCGTTTCGTCTCCAACGGCCGTGAGATGACATGCTCCCCAGTTTCGGGGCGATTCATGGGGCGAAGCTTGAATAAGGCGTAGGTTTATTAAAGTTACGCGTACTTAGCTTTAATGAAGATGCGCCCAGGAGTTTGAGCTGGCTTTCCTCACGAGTGACAGAGGGGCCAGGTGAGTTTCCGTCGCTCGTCCGACGCGAGCGCCTTCGGCAAAAAGTGCGCGCCAGTCGGCGGATGGTTGGCGAATCGCCCGCGGCCACGCCGCCGACGTTCGGGCTTGCTTGGCGGCACGGGCCCGCTGGCCCGTTTGCCGCGCAACCCGAGCGACGGCTGGGCCGATTGAATACGGGAGCCGTCGCTGACGGTGTTCGCCGCGCTCCCACCGACCGCTCCGGGCCCCGCCGGTGGGTTCACTGCTTGCGGCGCTCATCGGCGTCGAGCGCATCGATCCGGATATGAAGGGGCCGTAACGGTGGGGTTTGCGGCCTGGTGGGTGTCGCCGGAGCTCCGCGCATCGATCCCTGCGATGCTTTGCTACGCCACGTCCCGCGACGGGCGCGGGCGAAGCTTGCTGGGGCTCACGCCGCCCCAGCCCCCGGGGAGTGGCGGAAGAACCAACGGCCTACGCGATGGCAGAACGTCGCCAAACGGCCATGGTGAATCTACGAGCGCCGTAGGGCCCCGTCCATCGCGCTTCGCTCCTCATTCGCCCGTCGGTTTTCGGCGGGCAAGTTCCGTACGAAGTCCTTCGAGCGTTACGACCTTCGGGGCATAACCCGAGGTTGCTAATGGGGAAAAATGTTGATCGTCGGTCACGACAAATTCGGCCTGTGCCGCAATCGCGCAGTCGACAAACTTGTTGTCGTCCGGATCGGCGGTGATGACGTGAAACTGGAAGGTTGAATCAATCCGATGGACGGTGCCGTGCAGTGCCTCCAAGTGTTCGAAGAGCACCGCTATCTGGTTCCAACGCTCCCGACCCGAAAGTCGCGTGATCACTTCCTCGTACTCGAGCAGGATCGCCGTGGAAACGGCCAGTTCCAAATCCCCCGTCAAAAGAGCGTTCCTGATGTCAGCGAAGTGACTACGAGTGCCGAAAAGCGGAAGCAGCGAGTTCGTGTCGAGGCATACCCTCATGTATAGGGATGATCCCGACGCACCGCTCGAACCGCCTCCGCAACCTTGTCGGGCGACAGGCGACCCGCCGCCCGATCCGCGTCGAATCCTCGGTCGATCTGGTCCGCCAACTCAAAGAGTTTCAGTTGTTGGAGCATCCGGTTTAGAACCTCTAGACGAGACGGCTCCATGCGGTCGATCTCCTGGTGGAAAAAACGCCGTAGGTCTTCGGGATTGGCAGTCGCGACTTGCATAACGGAGCAACGCTAATGCGTTCGCTATCGATGACAAGTCAAGGTGCGCAGCCCGCTGCAAGAAGGCTCATCTGGCGAGAGGACCAGGGTCACACGGAAGCCACTTTCTGCAGCCAATTTTTTCTACAGGGGTTTTCTACACCAGAGGCCATTTCTTGGGCATTTTTCGAGGAAATTGGGAGAACGGAGAAAACGCTTGCGGGGCGATTTTACCTCTGAAAAAAGCACTTGCGATCAGGTGGGGAGAAGTGCGATAACGTGTTGTCTATTCGTGTGATACTAGTGCTCTAACCAACTGAGCTAAGCGTCCGACTTGGAGCGGGGACCGTGAACACCCCGAGCAGGCGAATCAATCCTGTTTTCCACGCCGGAGCGTCCAACCAAGGGTGCTGAAATCGGCGTTCGGTTGCGGGCGCGAGCGAACAAACTCGCGGACTTGGCGCGCGAAGCCACCCGCCTGCGTGGGATGCAGCTAGCCGAAGGGCAGCAGCCGATGAATCAGATGCGTGCTCTCCAACAGCGCGATGAAGTTCACTCCAGCGGGAAACACGGGCAACTGCACTTGTGCCAGCCCCAAAACTTGCCCAGCCCGCCGTTCCCTGCCCAGCGTGAAATCGGCGCGGCGGGCTCAACTCCATTCCACGCTCAGTCGAAATCACCCGTTGAGGTCAGGTCTGAGGCTACGGCCGGCGTCGCAGGACAATCTCGTCGGGTCCGCGTCGCTCGGATTGGACGTCGAAACTGGATTCGAGCAGGCGGACAAAGGCGTCCGTGTTCACTGCGCCGAAGATTCCGCTGACGCGCGTCCGCGCCAACCCGGGATCTTCGATCGTGAACTGCACGCGGTTGTGACGGTTGAGCAGAGCGACCGCCTCGATCAGCGGCGTGCCGGAGAAATCGAGGCGCGGGCTGCGCCATGCGAGGCGCGATTGGACGTCCGCCTCAGACACCGGGCGACTTTCCGACCCGGGTTGCGGCGCAGTCGTCGGGATGGTGGCGCCTTGACCGGCGCCGACCAGGAGCGGTTCGGACTTCGGCTGCGTCGCGTCGATCCGCGCGGTTTCGGCCGGTGCCATTGCCACGACCACTTTGCCTTCCGTGACCAGCACATCGACCACGTTTTTTCCGAAATCGACCGAGAAGGCGGTGCCCACCGCACGCACTTCCACTCCGCCCGCCGCGACGACAAAGGGTCGGGCGGCATTCTTCGCGACTTTGAAATAGGCCTCCCCGCGTCGTAAAATAACCCGCCGTTGGGCGGCCGTGAACTCCACCTTGATCTCCGCCCCGTCGCGCAACTCGATCACTGACCCATCGGGCAACGCTTGGATCGACGGCAGGAGGACAACGGCCGAGACCACCGCGGGCGATCTCAGATCGGACGCCGGGCGCAGCGCCTGCCAGCCGAGGCCGGCACCGACCAGCAACACGAGCGAGGCAAGTCCGCACGCGACCGCACGCTGCCGGCGCCGTAGCCGCGCCCGCACCGCGAGTTCGCCGAGCACGGCGTCAGCTGTTCCGGTCGTCAACGGTCGGTCCAAAGTCCTCCAGGCAAAATCAAGTCCGTCCACGGCGGTGCGATGCGCGGGATCCGCCTCGAGCCACGCGGCGTAGTCGACTTCCTCGCACGCCCTCAACCCGGCGTCGCGGCGAGCCACCCAGTCCGCCGCCGCTTCGCGAATCGCCGCGGAAATCGGTCGGCCGTCCGCCCGGATGCGGTCGCGATTGAAGAGGGGAGGGCGCCTCATGGTCGGATCAGGGCTGAACTCCGTGGGCTCTCAAAAACTCCTCGCAGCGGCGCACGCCGCGGGACACCTGGACCTGCACGGTTTGTTCCGAGAGGCCGAGTTGGGCGGCGATCGCCTTTTGCGGCACGCCACGGAGTTTGCGGAGGATGAGGATTTCACGACAACGGGGGGGCAGGGCATCGATGGCGGCGGCGAGCAAAACGACTTCGTCGCGTTTGCAGGCGGCCTCAGCGGGACTCGGCCTTCCATCATCTATGACGGGCAGGGCGGCCAAATCTGTTACGTGGTCGATGGGGGAAATCTGTTTTCGCCGCGCCGTGTCGATCACCAGGTGCCGCGCCACCTTGAACAAAAGAGCTTTCGCGTAGCGGACCGGTTGACCCATGCGGACCCGCCACAGCCGGAGAAACGACTCCTGCACCACATCGTCGATATCCGGCGCGAAAGGAAACTGGCTGCGCAGATACGCCCGCAACGACGGTTCGTGCACCTGTACCTCCTCGGAGAACCAGCGGTTCTCGTCGGCGTTCGGCAGGAGTTGGGGCGTCGGAGGATTCAAGGCAGGGTGGGCCAAAATTGCGTCGAAGCCGTTGCCGCCGGTGCGGGGTGAGGCAAGTGCAAAGGGGATCGCGCCAATCCCTCCCTCCCCCTTCTCTCGTCTGAAGAGAACAAGTGATGGCGGCCCGGAGCGCGCCGAAGTGCGTAAATGGCATCCTTGCAAATCTGGCAATACACGCCATTATTGCGAGGATGATAAAACGCCGGATCCGTGACAAACTTGACGAGTCCATCGACCATAGCCCGGCCGTTGGACTGTTAGGGCCGAGGCAGGTGGGCAAGACGACGCTAGCCCTGGAGATTGGAGCGACGCGACCATCCCTCTATCTCGACCTCGAATCGCCGGCCGACCGCGCGAAGCTCGCGGATGCGGGCCGCTACCTCGCCGAGCACGAAGACGAGTTGGTCATTTTGGACGAGGTGCATCGTGCGCCGGAGATTTTCCAGATTCTGCGCGGACTGATCGATCAGGGCCGGCGGCGCGGGAAAGCAGGCGGCCGATTCCTGCTCCTTGGATCGGCTTCGGTCGAGTTGCTGAAGCAGTCCGGCGAAAGCCTGGCCGGGCGGATTTCATACTTGGAGTTGACTCCCTTCGATGCGACTGAAGTCGACGGCGACCGGATGGACCGCCTCTGGATTCGCGGTGGGTTTCCCGCGAGTTTCCTGGCTGCAAACGACCGGATCAGCCTGGACTGGCGGGAAGATTTCATCCGCACCTATCTTGAGCGCGATGTTCCGCAGTTTGGCTCCCGCATCCCGGCTGAAACGCTGCGGCGTTTCTGGACGATGCTCGCGCACCATCAGGCCGGAATGCACAACGCGGCCACGCTGGCCCAAGGGCTTGGCGTCGACGGCAAGACGGTGGCCCGCTACCTTGATCTGCTGGTCGATCTGCTGCTCGTGCGCCGATTGTCCCCATGGCATCGCAACGTCGGCAAACGCCTCGTCAAATCGCCGAAAGTCTTCGTGCGCGACAGCGGCCTCGTCCACGCCTTGCTCGGCTTGGGGAACAAGGAGCAACTGCTCGGGCACCCCGTGGTCGGCCCGAGCTGGGAGAGTTTCGTCCTCGAGACCCTGCTCGTTCTGGCACCCCGCGGGACCGAGGCTAACTTCTACCGGACCGCGGCCGGCGCGGAAATCGATCTGGTCCTCACCCTGCCGGGCGGCAAATTGTGGGCCGTCGAAATCAAGCGCAGCTCCGCGCCGAAATTGGAACGGGGGTTTCATCTCGCCTGCGCCGATCTGAAGCCGGCCAAACGCTTTGTCGTTTATCCGGGCGACGACCGATTCCCGCTGGATGCTAAAACCGAGGTGCTCGGCTTGGCTGAGTTGGGAAAACGACTGCAGGCTTTGAAGTGAGCGGTCGCTTCCGGTTGCCGTTGTGATCGCGACCGAGCCTCGCCGTCGGCGGCCAACGACACGTGAAGCCGGAGCCGAAGCTTGTTTCTCCGCGGATTTCATGGGGAGTGTCGCCAACCCCTCCCGCGTCGCACCCGTGTGCGGTGGTCATGGATTCGTCCGCGCGTAGAGTGCTTCAATCTCCTCAATCTTGAAACGCACGCTCACGATCGAGCAACCGCCGTCCTTTTCGCGGTAGGTCGTGTAGGTCGTGGCGACGATGGTGCCATCGGAAGCAGGTGCAGGCCGGGATAGCAGCCGTCTTTGAACGTGCGCAGCAGGCTGATGCGATACTGGCCGGGTTTACCTTGCTTGATGTCGTCGTAGGTGCCGATCCACGCGATGACGTGCGACTGCGCGAGCGGGGCGGAATTGCGGAACACGATCACGAGCCGGCCATCGGGCAAGCGGATGCCGTGGTGGCGATCACCGGTCAGGCCCCAGGGCGTGTCGACCGGCCGGCTCCACGTCTTCCCCTCATCGCGGCTGAACATCATCAGGCTGGTCCCAGTGCGCTTGTTCTCGCGCATGATGCCGCAGAGTTCGTCGCCGTCGGGCGAACGGAACAGTTTCGCCTTTGCTCGCCCCGTTGGCTGGCACTATCGGGATGCGCCAGCCGCCTCCGGGCGATGGCAACGAGATTGACGTGCCGGGTGTATTTCGTGATAGCACACACCTGTGTTTTTACGAGATACACTTTTCGGCATCCTGCAGGACCAGCGGCCACCCGTGGCGCCTAAACCGGAAGTCTGGCGCGAACTCGCCGCGACGCTGCCCGTGCAGACCCGGCACGCACTCGTGCTGACGGGTGTGCGGCGGTGCGGCAAGAGCATCCTGCAGGCACAGCTCATGCGGGGCGGCACGCGCGCGTTCTACTTGAACGTCGAGGACACGCGACTGTACGGGTTGGGGCCGCAGGACTTCCCGACGCTGCTTGAAGTGATTGAAGAACTCGCCGTGCACAAGACGGTCTATCTGGACGAAGTTCAGGAACTGCCTGAGTGGCAGCGGCTGGTGCGTGCGCTCCTGGATCGCGGCTTCGCGGTCTGTGCCACTGGTTCAAATGCGTCCCTGCTCGGGCGGGAGTTGGGGGCGAAACTGACCGGCCGCCATCGCTCGTTCGAGGTCTTCCCGTTCAACTACCAGGAGTTTCTGGCGTACGCGGGCGGCAAGCGCGGTGCGGCCACGCTGACCGCGTTCCTCGACCACGGTGGCTTTCCCGGCTACCTGCCCGAGCGCGACCCGCAGATCCTGCGGGAGTTGCTGCGCGACATCGTGCAGCGCGACATCGCCCAGCGTCACCACCTGCGCGAGTCGCGGCATGTGCTCAACCTTGCGCTGTTCCTATTAGCCCACACGGGCCAGCCGAGTTCGCTGCAAAGCCTAACCAAGGCGCTCGCCATACCGACGGTCGGCCAAACGTCGCGCTACGTCGAATACCTGCAGGACGCCTACCTGCTCTTTGCCGTGCCAAAGTTCAGTCCGTCGTTCAAACAGCGCGTGGTCGCGCCCGCGAAGTACTACGCCGTCGACAACGGGCTGCGCCGCGTGAACTCGCCGAACCTCACCCCCGACGTAGGCCATCGACTGGAAAACGCGGTCTTTCTTGCGCTCCGGCAGCGGGGCGCGGCGCCCTCTTACGCGGGCGAGAAGAATTCCTGGGAGTGTGATTTTGTCACTGGCGATCACGCCATCCAGGTTTGCGCGGAACTAACGCCCTTCAACCGCGACCGCGAACTCGCCGGCTTGACGCAGGCGTGCGCGCTGCCGGGCAAGCGTCGAGCTGTCGTCGTCACACTCGCCCAGCGCGACAACTTGGAAGTGGACGGCCTGCCGGTGGAAGTCGTCCCCGCATGGGCCTGGCTGTAGGCAGTTGTGCAACACGGGCACGGGGTCAGTGCGAAACACGTAACAGCCATACCAGAATTCTGAACACCGGACAACCAGCGACCCTGCGCGTCTACGCCCGCCGAAATATGTTACGTGTTTCGCCCTGACCCGGTTGGCCGGCCCTCTCGTTGCCGGGCGGAAAAACGCTACGCTGCTCGTAACAGATTTTCACCGCTGCCTCGTCCCTATTCTTGATGAACCCCGCTATCTCCTCACCCCGATTTGCTGATAAACGCCATCGCGGCCGTGCGCTCGCCCTCTCCTTTTGCCTCATGCTGGCGTCACTCGCGCCGGCGGCCGAACCCGCGAAGCGCACCTTCAACGTGCCGGCCGCCGACGCCGAAAAGGCGCTCAAGGTCTTCTCCGAGCAGGCGCGTCTTGAGGTGCTGTTCCCGACCGCACTGGTTTCTGGCGTGCGCACCAAATCCGTCTCGGGCGATCTCCCGCCGCGCGATGCCCTCACGCAGATGCTCGCCGGAACGGGCCTCGTGGCGGTGCAGGATGAAACGACCGGCGCGTTGAGCCTGCGGTCGGGCGCGAAGGAGCCAGCAGCAAAAAACGTCGAGGCCGATCCGAGCCGGGCGGTTCGTCCGATCGGCCCCGCTGATGTTGCCAAATCCACTTCCACCAGCGACAGCATCGTCGAACTCTCGCCGTTTGTCGTGGGTGCCTCGACCGACCGCGGTTACCAAGCGCTGAACACCCTCTCGGGCACGCGCCTCAACACCAAACTCGTGGATCTCGGTTCCTCGATCACGGTGGTGACCAAACAGCAGATGGAGGACACCGCCGTTCTCGATCTGAATGACATCTTTCTTTACGAGGCCAATACCGAGGGCACGGGCAATTTCACCGACTTCACCACCAACCGCAACGGCGGCGTAGTCGACAACATCCAGAACAGCCCCGCCCAGGCCAACCGCATCCGGGGCGTCGGCCGGGCCAACATCGCGGTTGGCGGCTTCGCCGTGAATCCCCGCATCCCGCTCGACACCTACAACGTCGACGGTGTCGAAATTTCCCGCGGGCCCAACTCCAACATCTTCGGCCTCGGCGGCAGCGCCGGCACGGTGAACTACATTCCGATTCGCGCGAACGCCACGCGGTCGATTTCGCAGGTCACATTGCGCGCCGACAGCTACGGCGGCGTCCGCGGTACGTTCGATTTCAACCGCCCGCTCCTCGCCCAGAAACTCGCGTTGCGCGTCGCGGCGGTCGAAGAGGCGAAGGGTTTCGTGCGCAAGCCGTCATCCGAAAAGATCAGCCGCCAGCAAGGCATGGTGCTGTTCAAGCCTTTCGCGAACACGTCACTCCGCGCCAGCGCCGAGCGCTACGACAACTTCGCGCGCCGCACGAATTCCCTCACGCCGCGTGAAACGGTCACCGGGTGGGCCACCGCCGGCAAGCCGACCTGGGATCCGACCACGCAAACCGTGACCCTCGCCAACGGCACGAAATCCGGCCCCTTCCGCGTCAACCAGGACGGCACGCTGCCGTTCGGGCTGATTGCCCAAGGCGGTTCATTCTACAATAGGAACAGCGTCTTCATCGACTACGCGACGCCGGACCACCCCATGTCTGTCAATCGCACGGGAACCCTGCAGGCCAGCCGGATTCCCACGCCGACGATTTCGAACACCGATCTCCGTTTTCTCGAGGGCAGCTCCCGGCTCGAACGCGAATTCGGCACGCTGTTTCCGCTCTACATTCTCCCGACGACGACCGACAAGGCCCTCTACGACTGGTCGAAGATCAATTACATGTCGCCGAATACCTATGACGACCGCGCGCGCACGTATTCCGTGGAGGCCGAGCAGATTGTCCTGAAGTTGCCGCAGCACCTGCTCGCGGCGCGCGCCGCCTGGTTCGGGCAGGATTTCAAGAGCACCCGGCGCAACAAGGTCGACAACACCGAATCCACCCTCCGGGTCGATGTGAACGAGAAGATGTTGGACGGTTCGCCGAATCCCTACTTTTTGCGTCCTTATTTTGGATCGTCGGCGCCGGTCTCGACGCATGCGCCGGAAAAGCGCGACGTTCAGAGCGCCGACCTCGCCTACCAGTGGACCCCCGCGAACCTCCCGCGCGGGCTCGGTTGGATCGGCCAGCAGAAACTCGGGCTCCACGGCGAAACCAGCCGCATCGATTTCTCCAGCTTTCGGTGGCGCGACGTGATCCAGAGCGACCATCCGTGGAGCGTGAAAACCAATCGCAGTGCTGTCGGCGTGTGGGTTTACGACCGGTTCTACGTCGGCGACAACCAGGGCCAAAACATCGATCACGCGCCCGCGACGCGGCCGGTCGATGGCCAGCACACGCTCCGCTGGTTCAACGCGCTCACGAACCAATGGGTGAGCGAAGCGGTCGAGGTCGGGGAGAATTTTTTCAACGCCGGCGTCTTCACCAACTCCCGCACGGAGGTCCGCACGCTCAACGCCACCGTGCAGAACTACTTTTTCAAGGATCGGCTCGTGACGACCTTCGGCTGGCGCAACGACCGGCAGCGCGTGCGCGAATCGCTCCCGCCCGCGATCGATCCGGCCACGGGTTGGTTTCGGAATGAACCGCTCAAGACCAAGCTGCCTTGGATCCTCAACGAGGGAAAAACCCTGACGCAGGGCGCCGTCTTCAAGCCCACCCGCTGGCTGAACCTTTTCTACAACCAGTCGGACAGCTTCACCCCGGCCGGCATCGCCTACGACGCGATGCTCGATCTCCTGCCGAATCCGAAGGGCAAAGGCAAAGACTACGGCGTCGGAATTTCCCTGCTGAACGAACGTCTGCACCTGAAGATCAACCGCTACGAAACCAACGACCAGGGCGCCCGCGGCGGGGACTTGGACACCGTGGTCGCCCGGGCCTGGACGTTGGACGGCCGCGGCTCCACTGGCATCGCCGACACCGCGACCGACTTCCAGACCTTCGCCCAGATGACCGTGGCCCAGCGTTTCGCGAAGCAGGGCGTCACTCCAACCGCCGCCCAGACCAGCGCCGCGGTTGCGCAGTATATGGGACTAACCCAGGAGTTCCTCGCCGGCATTCAATCGTTTGAGCGGGGCACGACCGCCGACGTGACATCCCGCGGCTACGAGTTCGAAGCGATCTACAATCCGCTCCGCAACTGGCGGCTCAAGTTCACCGCCGCCCGGCAAGTGGCCATCGACAGCAATATCGGCGACGGCTTGCAGCGGTATATCACGGCACGGCTGCCCATCTGGACCACCGCCCGGGACGAAAATGGCGTGCAGTGGTGGACGCGTTCGATCGGCGGCGGGGCGACGCCCAGGCAGACCTACGAAGGGACCATTCTCGCCCCGATCAAACTCGCCACCGCCAACAATGGGAAACCCCGCTCACAGGTCCGCGAGTGGCGTTGGAATGCGGTCACGAACTACGACTTCACCGAGGGGCGGCTCAAGCATTTCTCCGTCGGCGGCGCGCTGCGCTGGCAGGACCAAGGCGGCATCGGCTTTCTTGCCGCGGCCCCGGACCCCGACGGCGTGGTGCGCGAGCTCGATGCCAACAAGCCCGTCTACGACAAGGCGCGCCTCGCGGTCGATCTCTCGGCCAGCTATCGTATGCGTTTATTCGGCGACCGGGTGCGCGCGAAATTCCAGCTGAACGTTCGCAATGTGCAGGAGAGCGGCAGCCTGCAGGCGGTCGGCGTCAACCCCGACGGCCGGCCCTTTGCGTATCGCATCAACGATCCGCGCCAGTTCATTCTGAGCACGACCTTCGAGCTTTGAGTTTTTTTTCCCATGCAAAAAATCTTCCGCCGCGTACGCGTTCCCGATGGTTTTCGAACCATGGAATTCTTGACCACCGATTGCGCTGCTGCCGCAGACAAGGGCAGGAGAGGGTCCGACTATCCGCGCCATCTGCGTGGGGGCACCTCCCGCTTGCCGGTGCCACCAGAAGTGTTCGGTTGGCAGCGGATGCGTTTCTCTGTCACGATCGAGACAAAGAAACGCACCGGGGCCCCGTGGGTAAATTGCAGACCACTCCGAGATGAGCTTCATCCGCGTTATCCGCGGTCAGGTGTCTGGACACACTCTGCGGCTGCCGCAGAAGTCCGCGGGAGGAGGCCCGTTCGCAGCACTGCTTGTTGGACACTCGCTTTTCTCTGTGGCCTGTTGGTCAGCGGAGCCTGCGCCGCCGCCAACGTCGATTTCTTCGCCGACAACGGCTACGGCAACCCGGTCAGCACCATGCACCATCCGGCCGCCGAGCACTTCAACGGCGTGACCTATGTCGCCTACTCGGGACCACATGAGGATCCTTACGTCGCCGCCTACGTGCACGCCACGGGCCAATGGATCGGCCCCGTACGGGCGGGCGTTAACCCGATGGGCAAGTCGCCCGATCAGATCGACCCCGGCGAACTCGACAACCACGGCCGTCCCGCGCTGGTCGTGGACCGGCTGGGCTACATCCACGTCGTTTTCGGCGGACACGGCGGCGATCCGAGTCTGGGCGAAAACAAATTTGGCACCCCGGGAAAGGGCCGGTTCATTCACGTGGTTTCCCAAAAACCCGGCGACATCACCGCGTGGAAAACCTTGGACAACATTTCCCCCTTCGGCACCTACAGCCAGTGGGTGAAGACCGCCAACGGCGATCTGTATCTGTTCTACCGGCACGGCTCGCACCGCAGCGACTGGGTTTACCAGAAGTCGACCGACAACGGCCGCACCTTTGCCGCGCCGGTGTCGGTGCTGAAACACAAGCGCAGCGCCGACAGGCTGACGGTCCATGACACCTGGTATGCCTGGTTCGAGAATGGTCAGGGCGACACCATCACGGCGTCGTTTGTCTATCACCCCTGCGCCAACCCGGGTCACAACGCGCATCGGAACAACACCTACTACATGCTGATGGATTGCCGCGATGGAACGTGGACGAATGTGCAGGGAGAGCGGCTTGCCCTGCCCGTGACCAAGGAGGCGGCCGACCGGCTCACGCTCATCCAGGCCACCGGGAAAGAGAAGTCCAACCACGGCACCTGCCACGTCGATGCCGAGGGGCGGCCGCACATCTTCTTCCGCTTTCCGCGCGGCGAAGTGCGCTACTTCCGTTGGGACGGGAAATCCTGGCTTCCGCCGACGAAGGTCGCCGACGCCCGCGGCGGCGGGCACGACGGGGACTTCATCATCGATTCACCGCTGCGGGTCCGGATGCTCCTGGACAAGAACGAGGCCGGGGTCGGCTCGGTCGGCTGGTGGAACACCGCCGACGGCGGGCGGACCTGGACCCGGGGCGCGGACCTGATTGCGCTGCCGAATACCGGTCTTGAAACGACCGCGTTCGTGCGCAACGCCCACCCGGACGCGCGCATGTTGGTGGCCGGAAAACAGGCCAACCAAGAGCATCTCTATCATCGCATGTATCTCATCGGCGACCGCGGCCCGCTGACTCGCCCGGCTGCAGGGGCCAGCCATTTGGGTGACCGGCTCGAACTGATCAAGGCGCTGCCCAAAGGCACGCCCAAGCAGGAGGCCAAACGGAAGAAGCGGGCGGGGCTGGCCGATAACGAGCCTTGAGTGCGGCCGCCCTAGCGCAGAAACTCCGAAGCAACATCCGCGAAAGTCCGGTTCTTGCGGTTCGGACTTCACCGGAAAGCATCATGAAATACCCCTGTCGCACTCTGGCCCTCTTGCTGTTGATTCCGCTTGGCGAACTACCCGCCGCGGATGCGTCAAAGCCGGCGCGGCACAACTTCATCGTCATTCTCTCCGACGATCAGAGCTGGGTGGGCACGTCGCAGCGCATGGTCCCGGGCAACCCCGAGACGGCCAGCGACTATTTCCGCACGCCGAACATCGAGCGGCTCGCGGCGCAGGGGATGGTGTTTTCGAGCGGCTACTCGCCGGCGCCGTTCTGTTGTCCCACGCGGCGGAGCCTGCAGGTGTCGCAGACCCCGGCCCGGCACGAATACCAGCAGGACCGCGACGGCTGGCCGGCGGTCTACCGTCAGCAGTTGAACATCCCGCGGATGCTCAAGGCCGCTGATCCCCGCTACCGCGCGGCGCATTTCGGCAAGTGGGATCATCGCTACGACAACGTGAGCCCCGCTGACCAGGGCTACGATGCGAGCGACGGCCTGACCGGCAACGCCACCGGCAGCGGCCGCGACGCCGGCGATGACCTCCTCCACGTCGATCCCAAGCGCGTTGTGAGCGTCACCGATCGCGCGTGCGCGTTTCTCGAGGAGCAGGCGCGCGAGGCGCGGCCGTTTTATCTGCAAGTCTCCCACTATGCGGTGCATCTTGCCATTCAGCACAGCGCGGCGGCGATGGAGCGGGCGAAGGCGCTCACGCCCGGAAAGAAGCACAATCTCGCGACCTTCGCCGCGATGACCGACGACCTCGACGCGGGCATCGGCCGGCTCATGGAAAAAGTCCGGGCGCTCGGGTTGCTCGAAAACACCTACGTCTTTTTCCTCTCCGACAACGGCGGGCGCAGCAGCCTGCCCGGCAGCAAGGACCTCGGGCTCGGGCTGAATCACCCGCTGCGCGGAGCGAAAGCGAACATGTATGAAGGCGGCATCCGCGTGCCCTTCATCGTGCTCGGCCCCGGCGTGAAGCCCGGCAGCGTGAGCGCGGTCCCGGTGACCGGCCTCGATTTTCTGCCGACGATGGCCGAACTCGCCGGCTACCGGCCGGCGCTGCCCACGACGATCGACGGCGGCAGCATCACCCCGGTGCTGCGCAATGCCGGCGTGGGCGAAGTGAAACGCCAGCGCCCCTATTTGATCTTCCATCAGGCCTACGACCGCAACGCGCAGTCCGCGCTGCGCTGGGGCAATTTCAAATTGGTGAAGACGTGGAAGTCCGGTAAACTCGAGCTGTTCGATCTTTCCAAAGATCTGAGCGAAGCGAACGATCTTTCCGCGAAAATGCCGGAAAAAACCAAGGAGTTGGACCGAGCCCTGACGGCGTTTCTCACGCAAGTGAAGGCGACGACGGTGCAGACGAAGGTGGGGAAGGACGAATGAGTCCGCCAACGGCCCGTTGCGCATGTTTCAGGCCGAGCCCCGGAGGTTGACGCCCGCATAGGCTCCGCCGAGAAATCCCTTCATGAAGCGAACCTCTGCGATCTTCGGCCTCGTAATCCGGTTCAGGTGGCTCGCGCTGCTGGCGCTCTTGGCCGGTCCGGCGCGTGCCGCGGAGGCAGCGAAGATTCTGGCCCGCGATCATTACGTTGAGGTGCGCTCCACGGTGCCGGCCATCGCGGGACAGACCGTGAAGCTCTATGTGCGCGAGCGCGTCAGCGCGGCGATGCCGGAGCGGATCGCGGGCGACAAGGTCGTGCTGTTTGTGCATGGCGGGGGCACGCCGGGGTCGGTGGCGTTTGACGTGCCGTATCAGGATTACAGCTGGATGGCGTTTCTGGCGGCGGCTGGCTACGACACGTTTTCCGTGGACCTGACCGGCTACGGCCGGTCCACCCGTCCGCCGGCCTTGAACGATCCCGCCAATCTTTCGGCAGAGCAGCGCAAGGCCCTCGGAGTGCCGGAGGCCAAGGAGCGGAGCCATCCTTTTGCCATGATCACCGACGCGTCAGATTGGGACGACATCAGTGCGGTCGTCGCCTATATCCGCAAGCTGCGGGCCGTGGAGCGCGTCGCGTTGATTGGCTGGTCGCGGGGCGGGCGGCGGTCGGCCGGCTGGGCTGCGCAGCATCCCGACGAAGTGTCGAAGTTGGTGCTACTGGCACCGGGCTATGACCGCACCACGCCGCGGCCGGCTCCGTCGCTGTCTGTGCTGGGGCCGGTGTTCAATGTGACGAGCCGCGCGGAGTTTTTCGACCGTTGGGACCGGCAGGCACCGAGCCCCGGTCAATACGATCCAAAGGCGGCGCAAGCGATCTGGAGCGAACTGCTAGTCTCCGATCCAGTTGGGGCCGCGTGGGGGCCAGGCGTGTTCCGTGCGCCGGAGGTGGTGCGAACAGGTTGGGGCCCCGCGATGGTGAAGAAGCTGACGCCGCCCACCCTTGTGGTGTCGCCCGAGCACGACGGCATAATCAGTCCTGAACTTGTGCGCGCGGTGCACGCGGATATCGGCAGCAGCCGGAAAGTCCTCGTCGATCTCGCCCGCTCCTCCCACAACGCGTTGTGGGAGCGAAATCACCTGCTGCTCTTCCGCGCCTCGCTCGAGTGGCTGGACCACGGCACCGTCAACGGGCAAGCGAACGGGGTGGTGCGATTGGGCTACGACCAGAAGTGCGCGCGCGGCGCCGAGCTTTGATCGCCTGCTCGGTCACGCGATTTGGGTGACGCTGGTCGCGAGTTCGGCGAGGCCGATGGCCTCGATGCGGTCGCCGAGGGGGTGGCGGTGCAGGCCGGGATGAACGACCCAGAGGTGGTCGAGCTTCAGGTCGGCCAATGCGATGTGCATGGACTTGGTGGTCGATGGGGCGTCGTTGAATTTGAATTCGAAGCCGATGCGTTTGCCGCCCGTCATCATGAACAAGTCGAGTTCGGCGCCGGCATGGGTGGCCCAGAAGTAGGTGTCGCGAGTCGGAAAGCGGGCGATGACTTGCTCGATGGCAAAACCTTCCCAGGAGGCGCCGAGTTTGGGATGGGCGAGGAGGGTGCGCCGGTCGGCCAGGCCCATGAGGGTGTGGAAGAGGCCGCTGTCGCGGATGTAGATTTTGGGCGCCTTGGTCTGGCGTTTGCCGAGGTTTTCGAACCACGGCGGAAGCTGGCGCACAAACAGCGCCCCCGTGAGCGCATCGAGGTAGGAGCGCGTCGTCTGATCGCTGACGCCGAGCGAGCGGCCGATCTCGGAGGCGTTCCACGTCTGGCCGTGATAGTGGGCGAGCATGGTCCAGAAACGACGCACGGCTGCGGCCGGGAGGTTGAAGCCAAGCTGCCCGAGATCGCGCTCGACAAACGTGCGCACGAAATCGTCGCGCCACGTGGCACTGAGCGCCTCGCTGCCGGCGAGAAACGAGCGCGGAAAACCGCCGCGTTGCCAGAGCCGGCCGGCTTTGTCCGCCCCGACCTCACGCAGGGTGAATCCGGCCAGATCGATGAAAGCGCTGCGGCCGGCGAGTGTCTCGGAGGACTGCCTCAGCAGATCGGGCGAAGCGCTGCCGAGCACCAGAAAGCGGGCGGGACGCGGTTTGCGGTCGGCGAGCACCCGCAGGACGGGAAACAGATCGGGCCGGCGCTGCACCTCGTCGAGCACCACGAGCCCGCGGAAATTCGCCAGGGCCTGCATGGGCTCGGCGAGAACCGCGAGGTCGGCGGGATTCTCCAGGTCGAGAAACAGGGTGCGGCCAGCCTCGGCGGCGAGTTGTCGCGCGAGGGTTGACTTGCCGCACTGGCGCGGACCGAGCAGCGCGACGACGGGGTTGCGCGCGAGGGCGGACTTGATGGCCGCGGTGGCGTCGGAGCGTGGGAGGGCCGGTTTCACGTTCCTCGCATATTCGAAGTGCCACCTCGAAAATGCAAGGAAGTCCTGAACCTACACGCGTCCTGCGACGAAGATTTCCAATCCAGTCACCGCGGATGACGCAGGTGGCGCGGATGATCCGAAGCCAAACTGGTAGTCGCACGGTGTGTGCTTATGTCAACCGAGTCCCGTGCGGGCTGCCGGCGATCGGCGGACGCGACCCTCCGCGGCAACCTCTGCCAAGGTGATCTGCACGGGGCAGGCGGATCGCACCGCCACTTCACATCCGTCGCCTCGCGAAACTCTCTACGGTTCGCCACCCAGAGGTGTGAACTCGACCACGATACGATGCGAGCGTGCTGCAGCGCTCACGATGGCGAGACGCGAGAACCCCGCGAAATCTTTTCGCCGCAGGGCATCTTTTCTCTCACGGCCACGCTCGGCAGGAGACGCCAACAAGCCAGCAGCGAAACGGATTCCCGGCAGGGATCTTCGCCTGAAACGGCACGGGCCCGCCCCTCGGCCCGTCTTACTTCAAGGCTTCGCGGCTGAAGCCGGCTCGATCAGTTCGAATTCGAAATAGGCGAAATTGTTGCCCCTGCCGTAGCGGAAGGTGAGGAGCTGCGGACCGGCGGCGGTGAACTGGATGGTGCCAATCGTCGCGACGTTCCACTCGTGGTAATTCGCGGTGGCCACCGGTAACTTGCAGGTGGCGGCGGGCCGGCCGTTGAGATCGAAGGTGACCGGGTTGGCCTGAAACGCGTAGAGGGCTTTGATGCGATACGTGCCGGGGCGGGCGACGTTGACGGTGTAGTTGCACCACTCGTGTTGCTCGGTCCAGCCAATGTAGAGCTGATTGATGTGCGGGCTGACGGGGTTGGCGTGACTCAAATCGGCTCCGTCTTTCACGTAGGAGAGGTCGACACCTTCCTCCTTTCGAAAATGCCAGAGGTAGGCGCTGGCATGGGCCTTTTGATGGTTGGGTGCGAGATTGAGTTTGCCGCTGCCGTTGTTGATCGGGTCGCTGTCCTGATAGGCGATGCCTGCGCCGCCGAGATCATAGAGGGCGCACTGCACAATACCCGGGATGTTGGGCGCCCCGGCCTTGTGGACGGCATCGGCGAAAGGTTTACCGAGGTAGTCGCGGGGGATTTGGGCGAGCGACGACGTGGCGGAGAAAACGGCCATCAGTGGAAGAAGCCGCCCGAGCGGGCGCGTCCGAGTTGGAGTAGAAGTGGGCGATTGCATGGCAACGGGTTGATTATTTCTGAGACGGAAACGTGCGGAAAAAACGGGAGCACCAACGCGACGACCACGAGCAGGCGCGGGGGCACGGCTTTCTTAGCGGACGGCGCGCGCGGGTGTCGCAGAGAGGAAGCCACCAGCGCGCAGCCATTTTACCATCAGTTCGGGCCAAGCGCCGAGCTGCGGATCGCCGGGAGACATCGTCGTGCCGTGCTGACCGACCTGATAGAAGTGCGCTTCTACGGGCACGCCGGCGCCGCGCAGAGAATTCATCGCCGAGACCAGTGCCTGCCTCGGGCCGCCGTCCTCGACGGTGCAAAAGATGAAGGTGGGCGGCGCGCTGGCGGGGTTCTGGACGGCGCGTCCGCCGTAGATCAGGGCGCTGAAATTCGCCTTGGTCGAAATGCGATCGAGCGGATCGGCGGCTTGGGGATCTCCTTCGAGGACGCCATTGTAGAAGGCGTCACCCTGCAATTCGCCGCCGGCTGAAAAGCCAATCACGCCGATGCGGTTGGGCGCGACCTTGAAGGACGCGGCGTTGGCGCGGATGTGGCGCATCGCGCGGTGGGCATCGGCCAGCGAGACGTTGCGGCGGTAGTTCGGCCCGATGCGGTAGCGCAGGACGAAACCGGCGATGCCGTGGCGGTTGAGGAACTTCGCGATCTGCACGCCCTCGGTGTCGCGCACGCGGTTCGTGAAGCCGCCGCCGGGGAGGATGAGCATCGCGGCGCTGGTGTTGCCGGCGGCGGGCGCGGGGAAGGCGTAGATCGCGGGCTTGTCCTCGTCGGTGAAAACGCCATTCGCATCGGGTACGGCGTCGGGTGCCCCGTTCGGCCAGAGCAGGATCGGCTCGGGAATGCCGGGCACGGGGCCGGCCGGCTGATTGGCAAGCTGCTCGAGATAGGCCGCCTGGCCGGGATTTTTCGCACCACCGACGAGCCCGCCGGGATGCGGTGGTTCGGCGGCGAGGCAGAGGGCGGGAAGCGCGAGCGCACAGAGGAGGGCGAAAGTGGTTCTCATGGGGGCGAGGATTACTTGGTGAAGACTTCGATCTTCAGGGCGAGATTCGCGTCGGCACCGGGTTTGATTTCGATGAGGTAATCCTGCGGGTCGGAAGGGCGGACCTTGGTGAACGAGCGCTGGTCCTCGATGGTGGGTTCGAGCCGGCGGTGATGACCGAAGGCGACTTGCTCGGGGCCGGTGCCGCGGACGAGAGCGCCGGAAAAGGAATTACTCAGCCAGCGGTTCATGTTTTGACGCACGTCAACTTTGTAGCGGCCGGCGATGGGGCCTTGGTTGGCGGGGACAATGAACTCACCGATGGGTGCGTCGGCGGTGGAATTGAAAACGCGGCCGACGATCGGGCCGGCGCCGACGAAATCCACGGGCGTGAGGATAACATAGCCGTGCGGCAACACGCGGCCATCGAGAAAAACCAGGCCCTTGATCGGGACGCGCGGCTCATCGGTGAGGAGGCCGTTGACGCGCGCCCAGTTGAAGAAACTTTCGGGCCACGTGTTGAGCGAGGGATGGTCAGCGCCGAGACCGGACTTGGCGTCGGCGGCGGGGAAGAAATGCGCGTCGACCGACGCGCGAGCCGCGCGGAGTTTCGTCCAGAGATCGATCATGCCGCCCATGCCGTCGGCGGTGCGGGTGGAGCCGACGAGAAACGTGGGCGGCAGGGTCGCGGTGGGAGTCGCCGCCATCGCCGAGCCCCAAATCAATGCGACGAGTGCGGGGCGGCTGGAGAATTTTCCGAGTGCGGTGGCGGCGTCGGGCTTCGCCTCGACGGCGTGATTGTAGGCGGCCTCGGCGACGAGTTCGGCGCCGCGCGCGAAGCCAAGGGTGGCGATGCGTTGCGGAGAAATTTTCAACTCGGTCGCGCGCGCGCGGAGCGATTGCACGGCGCGCGTCACGTCGGCGACGGCGGCGGTGTTGTCGGCGCCCGCGGCGCGGGGGCGCAGCACGAAGCCGGCGATGCCGCGCGTGTTGAGCCACTTCGCCAGTTGCGCGCCCTCGTCGCCGTCGGCGACGATGAGCACGGCGGCGCCGGTGTTTTGGTTCGCGGGCGGGAGAAACGCCGTGGGCGATGCCGCAGTTTCGGCGGCCGAGAGCGCCGCGGCGCTAAGCAACAGGATGAACGACGCCGCGAGCGCGACGCGGAGTTTCTTGGGGTAAGAAAGCATGGCGTGAAAAGACTCGGACGCGAAATGCGGAGAGCAATGCCCAAGATGGGCCAACGGAGGTTTCAAACGGATCGACCGCGCCGCGATCGCGTGAAAACGATGGCGAGGGGGACGTTGGGGTTACTTTGCCGCGGCCAGCAGGGGAAAACCTTTCGGCTTGGTGCTTTGCTGCAAGACCCGCGAATCGACGCCGAGGCGTTCGAGGGCCGGACCCGCGCGCTCTGCGGCGGCGTTGAACCATTCCACGACGCTCGCCGCGCCGCCACCGTTCGCCGCCGGATCGAGCAGCAGACTGGTGAGCAAGCCGCGCGCGGTTTCGCCCGCCGGGCGGGGAGACGGAACCCGCGCACACGCGGCGAAGGCATGAACACCCAGCGCCCGCGACCAACGCTCCACCGCGGCGCGGACGCCAAAGCCCGGCGAATTTCCGCTCGAGCCCGCGGGAGATGCGTCGGCAACATCGAGGATCATGACGCGGTTCAAGGCCGGTGCGGTTCCCAGCGTGGCCGCGAGGTCGTCCGCGTCCAAGGCCTGCGCGCGCACGTCGGCCTCCCAGCCGGCGGAGCCGAGGCGCAGATCGTGCGGGGCCAGGTAGAAGCGATCGCCGAGCAGCGTGCCGCGACCACAGACGAGCAGCATGACGGTGTCCTGCGGCTGGCTGAGGGCGGCGAGATCGAGCAGCGTATCCGTGATGCGGGCGCGCGTGGCGTCCGAGCCGAGTACCGAGACCACATCGACGCGATCGTAGAGGCCGGCGCTGCGGCGTTGAACATGATCGGCCACCGCGCGCGCGTCGCCGATCGCGGGTGGGGCGTTCAACGGGGCCTTGAGGGAATCGTCGAGGCCCACCGCTAGCACGAACAGGCGGCCTTTCCGATCGGGGCGATGGGTGGAGGTCAATTCGACTTCGACGGGGATTGCCTCCCACGAGCCATCGCCCGACGCGGCGGTGACGCGGATCGAGTTCGAGCCGGGGGCGAGGTTGAGCTTGAACGAATAGCGAACGGTATCGCCGTCACGCCGGGTTTCGGGTTCCACGGCGAGGCGCGCGCCCTGGTTGAAAATCTGCGGCGCGGAGATTCCGCCGCCCTTGTCCACGGCTTCGACCACGATCACGGCCTGCCCGTCGGCGGTGGAGCGGATTTTCGGCGCGACGATTTTCAAAACCGGCGGCGGTTGCCGGCCCAATTGCACGGCGGCCATCGGGCGCTCGTGGCGGAAAATTTCCGCGAGCAGCCCCGGGCGGTAATAGTGTCCGAAAAATTGATCGACCGACGCGCCCGGCAGTTTGCTGGCAAAACGATAACCGATCATGCGCCGGCCGCCTTCCGACCCGTCGTAGAGGCCATCGGGCGCGACGGCCGCCCAGTTTTTCCCGGCGTTGCTGCTGGTGAGCGCGACGAGTTCCATGCCGGTCGCCAAATCCCACACGCGGGCCGTGCCGTCGCGCGAGGAGGTCAGCAGCAGGCGGCCGTCCGGGCTTGGTTTTACCGATTGCACATCCGTGGCGTGACCGGAAAATTCGCGCACCATCAAGCGGGTGGCAGTGTCCCAGAGTTTGGCGGTGGCGTCCTTGCCGCCGGAAAAGAAGCGGCGCGCATCGGGCGTGAAGGCGAAGGCGTTGAGGTCGAGGTTGACGCGCCGCGTCTGACCGACGGCTTTGCCCGTGGCGGTATCCCAGAAATTGACCGCGTTGGAAAAATTGGAGGCGCCCACCAGTTTGCCATCGGGACTGAACTCGATGCCGGAGACGGTATCGAAGGTGCGCAGGGAAAAAAGCACTTCGCCCGTATCCGCGTTCCAGAGCTTCGCGTTTCGATCCGTGGAGGCGGTGGCGATGGTCTTCCCGTCGGGGCTCAACGCCACGCCCACGACCTCATCGGTGTGGCCCTTGAACACGCGAATCTGCCCGCCCGTGTCGGCGTCCCAGAGCATCGCCGTCTTGTCGGTCGATCCGGTCAGGACTTTCTTGCCGTCGGCGCTGAAGACCGCGGAGTTGACGGCGGTGGCGTGGCCACGGAATTTTCGGACCAGGCGGCCAGTCTTGACGTTCCACAGAGCCGCCGTCGTGTCGGCTGAACTCGTCAGCAGGCTTTGCCCGTCCGGACTGAAAGTGACGGAAAGCATTCCCTCGCCATTTCCAGAAATTGCTTTGATTGGCCGTCCCGCCGCCAAGTCCCAGAACACGATGGCGCCATTTTCGGAGACGGTCGCGATCTGGCGGCCATTGGGACTGAAGGAGGCCCCGAGAACCGCGACGGCCGAATCGGTGAGAATCGTGCTCGGTTGATCGACCGGGAGCAGGTTGACGGGCACCCTCACGCTCAGGCCGGGCACGAGGTCCACCGAGCGCTTCGACTCGGTCGAGTCAGTTTGCTGCACTTGCACCTCCACGCGCCGCACCTCGGTGTTGCGGTCAAACTCGACAAACTTGAACACGCGCTGGCTGCCGGCTGCCTTGCCATCCACGGTGGCGGTCGCTCCCGGCGGGAGCAGCAGTTCGAGCGTGGCCGGAGACTGCGGCATGGGGACGAGGACAATCGGCGGCGGGGGCATTTCAGGCGGTGGCCCGCCACGACCTCCTCGACCGCCGCGAGCGGCACCGGCCGGCGGAGGGGTGGCACCGATTGCCGGAGGGGTGGCGCCAGCTCCGGCAGTGGGTGCGACGGAATCCACCGAGGCTGGCGCGGCGGGAGACGCGGGCGGAGGCGCGGCCGCCGGTTGCGCCGAGACCACCAGCGTGGTGAGGCCCGCCGCGACCAAGCCGAAGGAAATCAGGATGCGTTTCATTGGAACGGGGTGGGAGGGCAGGTTGGTGCGGTGCCCAACTGTGCGCGGCGGCGCGAAACGGGCGGGAAGGGACTACGTGAGCTGCCCCAGCAAGCCGGTGCTGTCGCCGATGCGCTCGGCAGGGGTGCCGAAGCGATCGAGCATGGACATCCAAAGATTGTTGAGCGGCGTGTTTTCCGCGTAGCGGACAAGGCGCCCCGGATTGATCGAGCCGCCGCCGCGACCGGCGAGGAGGATGGGCAGCTCCTCGTGCGCGTGCCGGTTGGGATCGGCGATGGCGCTGCCGAAGACGACCATGCAGTTGTCGAGCAACGTGCCGTCGCCCTCCTTCACGGCTTTCAGCTTCTTGAGCATATAGGCGAATTGCTGCATCTGGTAGATGCTGATCGCCTTCAGCCGGGCGAGGTTCTCCGGTTTGTTCTGGTGGTGCGAAATCGTATGGTGGCCTTCGGTCACGCCGACCATGCGATACTTTTGTTCGCTGCCTTCGCGGCCCAGCATGAACGTGGAGATGCGCGTCACATCGGTCTGGAACGCGAGCACCATCAGGTCCGTCATCAGCCGGATGTGCTCCGTCAAGTCCGCGGGCACGCCGGCGGGACGGGAAACGTCGTCCGGCAACGTGAGCGGCGACAGCGTCTCCGCGCGCATGATTTGCTGCTCCAGTTCCCGCACGCTTGTGAGGTATTGATCGAGTTTGTGGCGATCGTTGCCGCCGAGCTTGCGGTTGAGATCGCGGACATCGGCCCGCACGGCGTCGAGCACGCTTGCGCGCAGTTTGTTGCGGGCGATCGTGTCGGGGTTGTTCGGCTTGTCGGCGAAGAGGCGGTCGAAAACCAGCTTGGGGTTTACTTCGTTGGGGAGCGGCGTGGTGGCGTCGCGCCACGAAAGTGTGTGTTCGTAAACGCAGGCGTAGCCGCTGTCGCAATTTCCGCTGCCGCGGTAGCCCTCGATGGCGAGTTCCAGCGAAGGGAACCGCGTCTTCTGGCCGACGTGCGCCGCAGCGAATTGATCGGCGGAGACGCCGGCCCGGATATTGAGGCCGGCGGTTTTTTTCGGCTGGGCACCGGTGAGAAAAGCGCCGCCCGCGCGCGCGTGGTCGCCACCGCCGTCGCCGTTGGCGCGGGCCTTGTCGCAGGCGAGACCGCCCAGCACGAGCAGGTCATTGCGATGTTCGGCGATGGGCTGGAGGCATTCGCTCATGGCGTAGTTCGCGGTCGTCTTTTCGGCCTGCGGCATCCAGTAGGGCATATAGGCGCCCTGCGGAATATAGACCCAAGCCATGCGCACCGGCGCTTTGGCGGCGGCCGTGGCGGCCCGCAGGGAGCTCGGCACGAGCGATTCCAACACCGGGAGGGCCATGGTGGTGCCGACTCCGCGCAAAAAAGTCCGTCGGTGCAGGTGAGGTGAATTCATGGGGATTCCTGGTTTACGGTTCTCTTTTGGAAGGGATCGCTGAGCACGATTTCGGTGATGAGGGTGGAAAAGCGGTGGTCGTCTTTCGCGAGTGCGGCCATGATCCGGGCGATGGCGGGCTGGTCGTAATACTCCAAGCCGCGGCCGAGGGCATAGGTGAGCGTCTTTCCGACGAGGTTGCGAGTGAACAAATCCCGCTTCTGGTCGAGCACCCCCTTGAGGCCACTGGCGCCGGTGAAGGCCATCCCGTCCGGCAGCACGCCGGAGGCATCGATCGGGAAGCCGCCGGCGTCTTTATCCCGCCAGGCGCCGATGGCGTCGAAATTCTCGAAGGCAAAACCGAGCGGATCCATTTTTTCGTGGCAGGAGGCGCACGAGGGATTTTGGCGATGCTGCTCCATGATCTGCCGCTGCGTGCCGGTGAGTTGCTGGCCTTCGTCGAGCGGCGGCACATTGGGTGGCGGGGGCGGCGGCGGCAGGTTGAGGATTTCCTCCAGAATGAATTTGCCGCGCTTCACCGCCGAGGTACGGGTGGCGTTGGAGTTGAGCGCGAGGATCCCGGCCATGGTGAGCACGCCGCCGCGGTGCGGGGGCGCTGTCACGCGGACGAACGCCTCGCCCTGCACGCCCTCCAGCCCGTAGAGCTTGGCGAGCGGCTCGTTGACGAAGGTGAAGTTCGAGTTGAGCAGCTCCAGGATGCTGCGGTCTTCGCGCGCGATCGCCCCGAAGAACAGGACGCTCTCGCGAATCATCGCCTCCTTGAGCCCGGTGTTATACGCCGGAAACATCCCCGGGTCGGGCGAGATGAGATCCAGTTTTCGCAGGGTCAGCCACTGCTCCGGGAAATTTTGAAGAAACGAAGCTGACTTGGGATCCAGCACCATGCGGCGAACCTGGGCGGCGAGTTTCCGGCGCAACTGGCCCTTGGCGGCGAGCGAGGAAAGCTCGTCGTCCGGCATGCTGTTCCAGAGGAAATAGGAGAGCCGGCTCGCCAGTTCGTGCTCATTGATCGTGTAGGTCGCGTCGACCGCCGCGCCCGGCGGATCCATTTCGATGCGGAAAAGAAAGTCGGGCGACATCAACACCCGATACAGCGCCGCGCGGACACCGAGTTCGAATCGTTCGCCCTGTTTTTGCGATGCGTCGAAAAAGACGAGGGGCTTATCGACTTCCCCCGGACGCAACGGCCGCCGGAACGCCCGGGCCGCAAACCGTGCGATGATTTCCTTCGCTGCCTCGCGTGGTGCGAGGCCCGGCTTGTGCGCCATCAGACGGGTATGCACGGCCGGATAGACCGGCGGGGGCGGGTTGAAGGGGCCTTCGATCTCCAGTCCCTCAACGTGGAGGGCGGGTGCTGCTTCGTTCGGTTGCGGCCGGCGCGAGGGCGACCCCAACGCGACGGTCAGGCGCTGGGTGCCCGGTTTCATCCGCAGCTTCGTTTCAAACATCGCCGGCTCGGCGCCCGCCGGACGAACGGTGAATTCCTTCACGTCCTTGCCGTCGATCCGCAACGCCGCGCGGATGGCGGCATGGGTACCTGGCTTCGCGCCTAGTTTGGCGCGAACCACATAATCGCCCGCCTCGAACGACGCCAGGCCCCCGATCTCGCCTGCGGCGAGGGTGGCCGGGAGCCGCCGGGCGCCGACGGCCGCCTTGGTGGGCTGCGGTAGTTCCGCGACGATGATGGCCTGATCAAGGATCGATTCGGTGGCGGACAGATATTTCTCAAGCAACAGCGGTGAGACCGACAATACGTCGCCGATGTTGTCGAAGCCGTAGCCGACGTCGTCGGCGGGGAAATCCTCCGCCGGCTTGAAGTCCACTCCGAGCAGATCACGAATGGTGTTGTTATATTCGGTCTTGTTGAGCCGGCGCATCGTCACGCGACCGGCGTTGGGGGGCGTGTGGGCCTCCAGGGTGGCCCGCACGGCCTGAATCGACGCGATCATCGCGCTGACTTCGGGTGCCGTTGGCTGCTCCTCGTCCTCCGGCGGCATTTCGCGCTTACGGAGCATTTCCAAGACGGTATCCCAACGCTCCGGCGCCTTCTGCATCGATCGCGCATCCTTGAAGGCGTCGAATGAAAAATCGCCCTTCGCTTTGCCGTCGCCGTGGCAGGTCTGGCAGTGCTTGGCGACGAAGGACCGGATGTCACGTTGAAAGGCGGCCTCGGCGCCGGCGAGAGCCTCCTTGGCATCGACGGTTGCCGCGACGGTTCGAACCGCGAAGCCTGCAGCCAGCATCAGACTGGCGAAGACCGGGGAGGCAGTGAGCGAACGAGGAAAGGGCATGGAAAAAATCCGGAGCGGCGGGCAACTTTAGCGTGTGGCAGCATGACGCGCGTCGACGGTATTAGGTTGTGCGGTGCCGGCGGCGGAACGGCGTGCAGCCGGCCGAGCGTGCGGACTTCCTCCTCCTGGGAAAGGACGAGGCCGATGCGGCGGTAGCCGCGCGCCCAAGCGATTTCCTACGCGAGTTCGATGTCTTGGAAATGATTCGTCGAATCAGGCAAGATGGGGTTAGCTGACCTCGTTTCGTGCCACTCTGACAAACGACGTTTGCGACGGACCAAAGATGCGCAACGGGGCGACGAACGACCGGCTGGTAACGAACGTAGGCGAGGCGGGCGCTGTCGGGCGACCACGAGGGGACATTCATCGTGCCCTGGCCGCCAAAAAGTTTCACGAGCACGCGCGGCTCGACGGGGGCGGCGCCGGGAGCAGGCGTCGCGCCAATGGAGGCGACGCGGGGGGAGGTCGGAGACAGATTGAGGTTCATGCTGGGTTGAGTGTAGAACGTGCGATGGGGTGGGTCGTTGCGGTGCAATTCGAGCGGGAAAAAGACAGCTTTGGAAAAGTATGTCGGCAGCCGGTGCGCTTGGCGAAGAAGGGGAAAGCCGACTGCAATGGCGGAGCCCAAAACAAGGCCGTTGCCGTGGCTGCGCTTTCGTTCAGCGATCAAGCTCGAACGCGGCCCGCTGCGCCCAGCCGCTTTCCCTACGGCGGCACCCCCCGCCGCGCGGCCGCCAGCGCTCTGGCCTCTGCCAGCTCGCTCGCGGACATCCGCGTTTTCAGTTTGGCCACGAGCGCCGGCTGATTGGCGCGCACGAAGGCCAGCGCGGTTTCGTCATCGGCCGCCCGGCCAGCCGCGATCGCGAGCGAGGCCAACCCCAGCGCATCGTGGCGCGGCGTCAACCGGTCCTCGGCGGCAAGACGGCCCAGCGTGTGCAGCGACGCAAAGTGCCCGAGTTCCGCAGCGCGACGATAATACTCGCAGGCCTTCGCCAGATCCGGCGCGACGCCGATGCCGTGTTCGTGGCAGACCGCGACGTTGTGCAGGCCCTTTACCTCGCCGCGTCCAGCGAGATCGGAGTAAAGTGCGAAGACCCGTTCCGGCTGCACGGGCACCCCGAGGCCCCGCGACATCATATCGGCGAGGCGGAAGCCGGCCTCGAGATTGCCCAGCCGATATTGCCGCTCGTAGTCCGCGTAGGCCGCCCCCTGATGGCCCGCCCGCAGCGCAGCGCCGGCGGGGCCCAGGTCGAATTGGGCGATGTTGCCCTTTTCATCGATGAACATCGCCGGCTGGTAGTCGCCCGCAAATTCCTTGTTCCAGTAGCGGCCCGTGCGGCCGAGCGTGGCGGGATCGGTGAACGTGAAGCGGTAGCGGCGCATGCGAATGACCGTGGGCGGACGATCCTTAAACGGATCGCGCGCGAACAGCGCCAGCACCTGCGGGTTCAACGCCAGCAGGTGTGCGGCCGTGGGCACAATGATGGAGGGCTTGGACCCCTGCAAACTTGCGCGGTGGAGCGTCGAATCGAAACGGGCGAAATACGGCGCGATGAATTCCGGCCGACTTTCCGGCAGCTGCGGCAGATGGCGGAGCGGATAGGTCCGCCACGTGAGACCGCCGTCGTTTGAGCCTGCCAGGTCGATTTGGAAATGCGCCGGCTCGAAGCGCGCGTAGAGCTGGTAGCCGTTGGCGCTGCGAAACGCCTCGAAGAGGCGGACCGGAGCAGGCGGGTTTTCGAACGGCCCGCCGCACGCATCGGCAAAGTAATACAGCGTGAGCGCGAAATGCAGCCCGAGCGCCGCGCGCAGGCCGTGCAAGCGCCACGGCGAAATCGCACCAGGCGCGCGCGACGCCACGCGCGGGGCGAAAAAATCACGCACCGCCGCCCAACTCAGTCGGCGGGCGGCAGAGGCGAGCATCTGGTCGTCGAGCAACAGAAGTCCCAAGGCGAAAGCGGCGGTGTTGAGCCACCCGAAATTCGTGGTGAGCTGAATCCCCACCTGCAGCATGGTCCAGAGACCAAAGGCCAGCCACCGCCCGCGCCGTCCGCCGAACAGCGCGAGCAGCGGAGCGAGCAGCTCCGCCGCATAGGTGAACCAAATCTCGAAAACATGATAGCCATGCGGCAGCTGATGCACCCAGTAGCCGGCGACGGTCGGCGAGGGGCTTGTCTCATACATCACGTCCATCGCGGTGAAGTTGCGCCACAGGGGACCGTCCGAGAAGACTTTCACGAGACCCGAGAGCAACATCACGCGCAACAGCAGCCAGCGCATCATGAAGACCGCGAGGGGCCGTGGCGGGTGCGCGGCGCCCAGACCGGGTCGGACTCCGGGTGGGGCGAAGGGAATCGAAAGCAACGCCGCCTCCAGTAGCAGCGCGTCTTGTTGCGACGGGGTAAACTCGGCCCACGTCGCAACGAAAGACAGAAAGCACGCCCAACACCCAAAGAGGGACAGCCGCGGCCAAAAATTAAGGACGAGGGCCACCGCCGAACCGAACCCGAGCCACGCGACGGCCGCGATCGCCCCCGCGCCCGCATCGAGCCAGAAAAGGCTGGGCGCGTTGACGAACCCACTGAAAAATCCGGGCACCACGCTCCGCAGGTGTTTGAGATACAGCGCGGCTGGCGAGATCCCGTTCGGGCCCGCCAGCGCCTGCCCCTCCACGATGATCCCGAGGAATGCGCACACGAAGATGAGCCCCACCCCACGCAGCACGAACCAGCGCGGCCACAGGAGGCGCGCATCGCCGGCCGCGCCGGAAAATTCCTTCGTGTTGCGCCAGAGCCGCGCCGGCCATGAGCGGGAGGGTGTTCCCCCGACCGCACCCTTAGTCCGGTTTGTCTCGCCGGCGAAATCCGCTGCTACGCCCCGCGCGGGCGTGGCGTCGGGTGCGCTCCCCTTCGGTGGAGCGGAACGAGCGGAGGCGATGTGGTGGCGTTTCTTGGACACGGAGTCGGGCGTTGGGGCAGTCGCTCCACCAATGGAAATTCACCGGTGTTGTCGAGTCAGCGGGGACAATGCGCGCTTGCAAAAAGAGCCCGGCGCAGGACACCGGGCTCTTGGGAGTGACACGCACTGATGCGCGGGAGATTAGAAGCTTACCGTGGTCGTGAGGACGAACTTCCGCGGCTCATACTGGCTGAAGCCGTTCAACACTTGCATGCGCGGATTCGAATTCAAAACCGTGAGGGCGTTGCCATCGTTCTGGTTCGTCAACTGACCGGCGTTGATCACGCCGTAGCTCGACCACTGCGGGTCGTCGTTGTTCAGGAGGTTCGTGATGTTGAGTTGGAAGCGGGCCTGATACTTTCCGAAACGCCGTTCATAGTTGAGGCCCACATTGTTCGTCACTTGAGACGGCACATAGAGATAGTCGTAGGCGGCGGCCCGAGTCTGGGCCACGGTGACGGCGGTCCCGTTCGGAACTTGGAACTTCAGCCGCGCGTCGCGGTTACCCTGCTTGCTGCTGCCGCGCCAACTGAGCCCGCCGCTCAACCCAAGGCCCTTGAGGGTCCCTTCCCGGAAACGATAACTGCTCGCGACCGAGCCGCGCTGCAACGGACCGTTGCCGATCGTGCCGGAAGTCAGGCCATTCAAGCCGTTGTCGATGTTTTGCAGCGCATTGACGATCGCCGCCTGGCTCAGAATGACCCGGTTGGTGCCGGGAACGGTGGCGCCGTCGGCGAGCCTCGCGCCAGCATCGAATTCCGCCCGGTGCTCGGCGAGGTAGAGGCGAAGGAAGGGGCGTTCGTTGACGGTCTGCACCTTCGGCCGCCCGTAATTTAACTGCAGGGTCCAATTGTTCGTCGGGTTGGCGGTGAGGGTGACTTCGGTGCCCGTCAGATCCCGGTCAGAGGTGTCGCGGTAGCTGTTGGCTTGGAAATCATAGGTATCGGAACCGGAGAGATAACCGAGGTTTCGGTAGATAGTCTGGATATCTCCGGTGTTCGGCATGCCGATCAGGTTGCCGAGATTCTTGGTAAAATACCGGCGGACTTCGCCGTAAACTTTGCCGCCAGGAATCGAAAACCGCACCGCGTAGTCGGTGGTCTTGGAGAAGGGCGCACCAGGAAGTTCGCCGGTGTAGAACGGACCGCCACTCGTGGGCTCCCGATTGTTCTCCGAGTAATTAACCACGAATTTGACGGGGCTGAGCCAGCGCCACCGAGCAGGAAACGGGGAGATCACGGTGCCCATGGCAAAGGCGTCGACCTCTCCGCTGAACCTCGCCTTGTAACCGACTTCCGCCTGGCGGGTCGCGGGATTCGTATTGCCGATGTATCTCACATAGTTGTTCGAGGGATCATTCGCACGGCCACCGACGCTGATGCCGTTCATGTCCACGTTGCTGATTTTATCCCGTCGAAAATTACCGCTGACCACCAAACGATCCTGGAGAAACGAGGTGGTGGAGTAGATGGCTGCATTCCTTCCATTTCTTTCGCTGTCGGCGTGCCATCCCGTTGACCCATACCACCCCCACGTCGTGCCCGGCATCAAGGCGTTCAATCCCGCTTGATTAATGATCGGCTGAACGCGGGCCTGCGGGTCGCCGTAGTAGGTGCGGAACGTGAGCGCATTCACGCCGTTGAGCGGGTCGAGGTTCGCAGGGTTGTTGTTCCGGCGCCACGTGCGGGACCAGGCCGAATAGGTGCCGGTCTTGTAGGTATACATGCCAGTGAAACTCTGCTTGAGATCGAAGAAGCGAGGCAGGCGGAAGCGGTACGTAGCCGAGGCTTCATAGTTGTCGTTTCCGTTTTCCTGATACTGGCTTCCGCCTGCACCCCACTCACTGTAGGCCCGCAGGTAGTTGGGATTGGTCGTGCCATCCGGGAGGAGGCGGTTGACGTCGACGCGGTAGTCGCCGGGTTGGGCGAAGTCGCCCCAGTAGGTGACCGGATCGACGTCACTGCTCATCCACGTGAGCCGAGCCGTCAGATCGGAAGAAAAGTTATGACTGAGCGTTACCGTGCGCGTAATGTTATCGCGATCAGCGAAGTTATCCACCGGCCCGAGCCAAAAGTCCTTCCCGAAAGTTTTAAGCATATTCGCGCCGCCGAACCACTGCTGGGGCACATGGGGGTTCCCCTTCCAAGGAATCTGATAACCAATCCCGTTGGTCTGATATTGAATGCCGCGATAATTGATCAAGCTCTTCGTCCCAAAGTTATACACGAGACGATCGTTGGTCGCGCTGATCTGGCTGAGACCGGTGCCCGTCGTGGTGAGCGCGGTGTTGTTGGTATTGACCGTAGTCTGGTTCCACAAGGACTGCTGGTCGCCGTAAGTGGTCCGATACTGGGTGTTCCACTCCGAACTTTTCTCGAACTGGGCGCTCACGAGCGTCCGGTCGGTCAGCTTGTATTCCGCTCTGAGGGTAAAAGCCTTCTGCTTCTTCGAGGTGCCTGCCTGGATACTTCTCGTGTCCTGGTAGAGCCCATTCCCACGGAACGCCAAACGGTTCAAACCATAGTTGAAGTCCAAGGTCTCGCGAAAACCACCGAAGTTATCCGCGCGCGTGCTCACGCTCGTGGAGCGGTTGTTGAACCGTGTCCGCTTGCTCGAGCTGCCCGCCATGCCGCCAGAACCGCCGAGACCGGCCATCCCGGAGTTGGGGCCGCTCACGACCTCAAAGCGTTCTGAGTTGTAACCATCGGCCACGAAGTATTGCGGGATACCGTCACGCATCGGGTAGTTGCCGCCGCCGCCGGCGCCACGGACGTTGAACTCGAAGCGACTGCCGCCGAACGGAGCATCGTTGCCCTCGGGGACATCTACGTTCATCGTCCACTTTGCGGCGTCGGCAAAATCGGTGATCCCGAAATCATCCATGAATTGCCTCGTCATGACCTGGATGGAACTCGGACTAAGTTCCAACGGTGTATCAATCCGGCCGCCGGAAAGGGTGTTGCCTGCTGCGTAGCCACGGTCCTTTTCCGTGCTCACTTCGAACGGCGTCAACACGAGGGTCCCTCCTTGCACTCCGCTAGCCGATGGGGTGGCGGAGGTGGCTGCAGCCGGGGCCGTCTGCGCCTGGAGGCTGGACAACAAGGCGCCAAAGGCGCCGATGAGGACAACGCGGCGGCGGCGGGCTGCGGCGGTCAGGCTTGGTGGGGTCATAGGAATGATGGGGGGCGGGGCTATGGCTGGGGTGGTAGGTTTGGGTGACCGGGCTCATCGGCTCGGGCTGCCACGAACTCGGGTGTGCTCGGTTGGTGAGTTAATTTAGGAGTTCACGCGCGTGAGAATGCAAACCCCTTGTTCTGCGTCAGGACAGTTGCAGAGGTAAACGGGCGGGTAAGAGCCCGAGGAGAGGCCTCGGGCTCCGGTGAGGGAATCGTGCTCCAGGCTTCTCGTTAGAAGCTGAGCGTCGTGGTGAAGCTGATCTTGCGCGGATCAGGTTGGAAGAATCCGCTCAGCACTTGCATGCGCGGATTGCCCCCGGCGACCGTGAGCGCATTGCCATTGTTCGTCATGGAGCCCGGCAGGTTCTGGAACGTGCCGGCCTGAATGACGCTGTAGGAACCGCCGCCGTTGCCGGAGTATCCACCCCACTGAATCTTGGAGTCGTTCAGCAGGTTTGTGATGTTGAGTTGGAAGCGAGCCTGCACCCTGCCGAATTTACGTGTGTAGTTGGCACCAGCGACCGACGACCACGTCGGAGGCGTCCAGAGGTAATCGAAGGCGGCCGCGCGGATTTGGTTTTGCGTGGCGTCAGCGGTGCCGGGAATCTGAAACTTGAGACGGGTGTCCACGCTGCCGGCTTTCTTGTGACCACGGTAGTTCACCCCGGCAGTTAGGCCCAGCCCATTGAAAGTCCCATCCCTGAAACGATAGGAACCCGCAAGGTTGATGCGATGACGTTCCAAATTATTTGCCAACACGCCGGGCTCAGATCCGAGCAAACTGTTTTCAATATTGAGAATGGCTCGGGAGATGGCCGCCGGATCGATGATCGTGCGGCCACCGATGACTTGACCGGTGGTGGCCAGCGCGCCGGCCCGATACTCCGCCAGATTCTTGGCGAAGAACTCCCGGCGATGCTTGCTGTCCTCGACCACAAAAACGAGGGGATGCGAGTAATTCGCGGTGAGGGTGATGTTCCGGGTCGGATTGGCCGTGATCTCGGCTTCCCAGCCCTCGAGGCGACGGGCGGATTGGTCCTGATAGTCGAAGCCGGTGGTGCCGGCGCGCGTCGGATCGGTGTAGCCCAAGTTGGTATAGATGCTTTGGAAGTCACCGCGATTGCCCCAGCCGCTGAGCTGATTTTCCTGCTTCGTATTATAATGCGTGAGGGTTGCGTAGGCGATGCCGTCGCCCACCGCGTAGCGCAGGCCGAAATCGTGCGTTTTGGCAAAGGTCAGGGCGGCGGGCTCGCCGGTGATCAGCGGAATGTTGGCGTTGGCCATCTGCGCGAAATTGGACGAGTAATTCGCGACGAAACCGAGGGGAGCCAGAAAGCGATTTTTCATCGCCGCAAACGGGTAGGTTACCATGCCAACGCTGGGGCTGTTCTGGTAAAGCTGCCGGATGCGATGGGCGCCCACGACGGGCCGGCCATTGTTGTTGATGTCAAAACCGTGAATGTTCTTCCCCGTGTTCGGATCGTTGCCGATCCGGTTGACGAAGTCTCCATGCACCCGGTCGCGCCGGAAACTTCCCGTGATCGCGAGACGTTCGTTGAAGAACGTCGACTGGGAAACGAGCTGCGCGTAGGTGATCGTGCGCTGGTTGATGTTTCCACCTGTCTCGACTTTTTTCCAACTGACCCCGGCCACCTCGGGCGGCGACACCGGCCCGATCTTCGGCCGCGGCTGATCCCAATAGAGGCGGTAGTAGAGTGAATTCAGATTGGCGTTGTTGAAATCTGCCGACGCCGGATTGTTGGCCCAGCGCCAGGCTCCACCATTGCCCTCAAAGGTCCCGCGGCGCCAGCCGAGGTTCGTGCTGAAGCGCTGCTTGAGATCGAACAGTCCGGGGGCGGCAAATTTGTAGGTTGCCGCACCTTTGTATTCGCGGACCCGGTCCTGCTGATATTCGAAGGCTTGGGAGAAGTCAGAATACGCTTTGCCGAAATTGGGGTTCGGCGCCCCGGTGGGCAGCAGGCGATTCACGTCGATTTTGTAGTCGCCCGGCAGCTGATTGTTGTAGTCAAAGGAAGGATCGCCGTCGTTCTTCACGATGCCCAGCTGGACATACAGGTTTGAGCTGAAACGATGATCGAGCCAGAAAGACTGCGCGTTGAAATCGCGGTCATAAAAACTGTCGGCGGGCCCGAGCGAGAATCTCTTGGAGACACCCGGCATGAAATTCGGCAGGTCCGGCCGCCCGGCCCAAGGAATCTGGTAGCCCAAGCCCACCGTTTCATACTGGTTGCCCTTGTAATTCATCAAGCTGTTCGTCCCAAAATTCCAGATGAGCCGATCATTGGTGGGGCTGATCTGCCCGAGGCCAAAAGTTGCGACATTGGCGATCGCGGTATTGTCGTTGTTGAAGGTCTTGCGGTCCCAGCGGGAGGCGTTTTCGCCATAGGTCTTGCGATAGGCCACATTCTGTTCTCCGTCGCGCTGCACCTCGGCGCGAAATTGCGTGTTGCTGCCCAGCTTGTAGGAAACAGCCAGGGTAAAGCCATTCTGCTTGTTGCTGGTGCCGTCCTGAAACGACTTGGTGTTTTGGTGCATCAGATTGAGCCGGACCGCCATCGGCCCAACGCCATAATTGGTGTCGAACGTCCCGCGATAGCCGCCGTAACTATCCACCCGGGCCGACGTGGTGGTAAACTTGCTCTCGTAGCGCGCCTGCTTGCTCGAGCTGCCTTGCAGGCCACCGGGACCGCCGTCGCCGAAGAGCGCCGCATTGGGTCCGCGCGAAAAATCGAAGCGCTCGGAATTGTAGCTGTCCGCGACATAATAATTGAGCGATCCGTTGCGCACCGGGAAATTCCCGTTCCCATCGACGCCGCGGAATCGGGTCTGAAAGCGGTCGCCGCCAAAGGGCCGGGATTCGCCGCCGGGGGACTGATCCGCGCCGACCGTCCAAGCCAACGATTGGTTCATGTCGGTGAGGTCAAAATCCTCGAGGAATTCCCTGGTCATGACGGAAATCGACGCCGGGGTGATTTTCAGCGGGGTATCGGCGCGACCGCCGGCCAGCGTGCTGCCGCCGAAGTAGCCGCGGTCCTTGTCCGTGCTGACTTGAAAGGGCGTCATTTGGATGGCGCTGGGTTTCCCGGGCGCAGCTGCGGCCGCCGGAGCGGACTGGGCGTGGAGATTCGTCGCGGCAGCGAGCGCGAGAGCGAAGATGAAGTGGCGATGGCGCATGGTCATGGTGGGTGAGGTTGCGAGCGGTGGGTTTGGGTTGCGGGACAAAACAGTGAGAGGGTGAAATTCGGTCGAACGGAGGGGTTGGCAGGCACGGGGTAAACGACGACGAGAGGCGGCGCGTTTGCGGGAAAAAGACGGGGCGGTGACCTGCCCATCATGCCACGATCAGCCGGCGGCCGCCATCCTCCGATCGGGCTACCGGCCGGCCGGTTGTATTACACGGATCGAATTTCTTGTTTCCACGCGACGACCTCGCCAGGCGAGTTCTGCGGCCAATTCGGGGGCGGAAAGAGGCGAGGAGGCCACCGCGGGGGCAAGCGCCGGATCGGCCGGCACTTTGACACTCCCACCGGCCGCGATGAAGATGGGGACACCCGCGGGTCCGGTCGGAGCCGCCACGGGACCGATCCGCGCTACTGCGACCTGGCCCTCGGTCACGATTACGCTCACCGCCGCGAAGGCGTGGCGCACCGCAAACGCGGTGCCGACTGCACGGTCCACGACACCACCCGCAGTGACGGCGAAAGGTCGCGACGGATCCTTCTGCACCGCAAACAGCGCCTCACCGCTCACCAGGCGGATGGCGCGCTGCGTGGCCGAATAATCTATGGCAATTTCCGCGTCAGCGTTGAGCTCAATGGTCGAACCGTCGGGCAGCGATTGCACGTTCGATCGCGGTGTGACGCTCGACGTTACGACCGCTGGAGCCGACGAAAAGTGGGTCGGTGGAAATATCCATACCAAGGCCACGGTCGCGGCGAAGCTGGCACCGACGAACGCCCCCTTCAATCGACCGCGACGGCGTAGCTGGGCGCGGGCGGCGAGCTGGCGCTTGGCCACCACGGCCTGCCCGTCGGCACTTGGGAAAGTGAGCGCGCCCATGTAGCCATTCGCGATCGGAAGGGAGTCTTGATACCATTCATCGCCTGGCTGGTCGGACCACACTTGAATTTCGCGCGGATTGCCGGCCAGTGAGCCGGCGGCGATGGATGCGATTTGCAGATTAAAGGCCGCAACCAGCACGGCCCACGGCCATCGCCGAACGCGACCCACCAGTGCACCCACTGCAAAACCGAGACCGGGGGGCATGAGTTATCTTTGGCGAATTACTTGGCGGCTCGAATCTGCATCAGCTCGTCTTGTAGCCGGGCGACCACGGCGGGCTCGTTGCCGATCAAATTCTTCTCTTCGAATAGGTCGTGCTCCAAATCATAGAGCTGGGTGGGCTTCAGCGAGGCATCGAAAACTAGTTTCCACAGGCCGCGACGAATGGCAAATAGACCTGCTCCGGAATGGAGCACGACAGCCGGGCGAGCGGACGCGTCCATCGCGGCTCCGCGCAAGGCCGGCAGCACATTCCATCCGTCCAGGCCCGCACCGGCCGGAAGTTTTTGTCCGACGAGTTGAGCGAACGTCACCATCAGGTCGGTGAGCACCACAAGCGAGGCGTTGGTTTTCCCCGCTGGCGCGTGCCCGGGCCAACGCACGAGAAAAGGCACGCGGTGGCCGCCCTCGAAAAGACCGCCCTTGGTACCGCGAAGAGCGCCGTTGGATTTGTGGCTGAAATCCTCGCCCTCGTCACTCTTCGGCACCGCGCCATTGTCGCTCGTGACGATCACCAGCGTATTTTTCGCGATGCCGAGTTCGTCGAGTTTCGCGAGCACGCGACCCACGCTCCAGTCGAATTCGTAAACCATGTCGCCGCGCACGCCGGCCTGGCTTTTCCCGCGGGCGAAGTCCGGCGGCGTGCAATTGCGATGCGGTGCTTGTGATGCGAAATAGAGAAAGAACGGTTTTTTCGCGGCCGCGCTCGCGGCGATGAATGCCTCGGCTTTTGCGGTGAGGGTCGGGCCAACGGCCTCGTCGCTCCAACCCTCCGTCATCCATCCTTCGTGCACCTCAAGGCCGGAAGTGCCCGGGCGGGTGGGTGCGTTGGTGTTGCGCCAGACTGCGGGCTTCCCGATGACGCGATCGTTTTCGATCCAGAAATGCGGCTCCAGGTTGATTCCACCGGGCAAGATGAAGCTCTGGTCGAAACCGAGCGCCGTGGGTCCGCCCTGGATCGGCTGCGTGAAGTCGACGTCACGCGTGCCGCCGGCGCCGCTCATGTGGGTGGTCTTTCCGCGGACGAATCCGCCGCCGGGTTTGGCGAAATTCAAGCCGAGGTGCCACTTGCCGATCGCGGCCGTGCGATACCCGGCGCGTTGCAGGACGCGGGCGACGGTTTCGCGCGTCGGCTCAATCAACGGTTCCTCGTATTCGCTCCACAGCACCATGTTTTGGAGCCGCGTGCGCCAGCAATACCGACCCGTGAGGAAGCCGTAACGGGTTGGCGTGCAGACCGCGGCCGGCGTGTGGGCATCGGTGAACCGCAAGCCCTCCGCCGCCAGCCGATCCATATTGGGCGTAGGAATCTGGGACGCGGGATTGTAGCAGCGCGGATCGCCGTAGCCCATGTCGTCGGCCATGATGAACACGATGTTTGTGGGCTGCGCCGGGGCGGCCGCCAACGAACCCGCCTGCCCGGCGAGGGCGAGCGTCCCGGCCACGAGGATGAAAAGACGGCCCGCGCACGAGTGGAGGAAAGGGGAAAGGGGCGGTTTCACGGGCAAGCGGCGTGGTCTAGAATCGTTTCAAATCTCCGTTGAGCCGCACCCGATCGCCCGGAGCAAGCGTGAGGTCTAGGGTGCGGGTTCCGGAGCGGAGCTTGGCCCGCGAACCGCTGACGTTGCGCAGGCTGGCGGACTCCAGCCGGCCGGACTTCCAAGTCAGATCCACCTCAAAGCCACCGCGGGCGCGTAGGCCGGTGACGGAGCCATCGGGCCAGGCTTTGGGCAGAGCCGGCAGCAGCACAATCTCGCCGGTGTGCGATTGCACGAGCATTTCCGCCACCCCCGCAGTGGCGCCAAGGTTGCCGTCGATCTGGAAAGGCGGATGCGCATCGAGAAGGTTGGCATACACGCCGCCGCCGCTCTTCATGCGCGACCCGGGGGTGTTGCCCTCGTCGGAGACGAGGCTCAGGAGATTGCGCAACATGGTGTAGGCGTGATCGCCATCCTGGAAGCGCGCCCAGAAGTTGATCTTCCACGCGCGGCTCCAGCCGGTGCCGCCGTCGCCGCGGGCGTTGAGGGAAACCCGGGCGGCTTCGAAGAGCTCCGGTGTGCCAGTCGCGGTGATTTGGCGAGCGGGGTGCAGGGCGAAGAGATGCGAGACATGCCGGTGCTCGTCCTTGGGGTCGTCGCGGTCCGTCTCCCATTCCTGCAACTGGCCCCATTTCCCAATCATGGGCTGGAGCAATTTCGCCCGCAGCGCCGCCACTTTGGCGCGAAAATCTGCGTCGAGTCCCAGTGCGTCCGCGGCCTCGATCGTGTTGGTGAAGAGATCATGCACCAATTGGAGATCGTAGGTGACCGCCTCCTCCTCGGGGCCGTGCTCCGGCGACCAGCCGATCGGCGTGACGAGGGTGCCATCGGGGCGCGTAACCAGGCGATCCTCCCAGTGCTGGCAAAGCACCTTGAGCACCGGATACGCGACTTCGCGCAAGTAGCGGAGGTCACGGCCAAACGAGAAGTGCTCCCAGAAATGCTGGGCGTACCACGCGCTGCCGGGTGGATTCCACTTGAAGCTGCCGCCGCCAAACACGCCATTCTCCGTGCGCACGGTCCAGCCGCGCACGTCGCGCCCGTACTGCTCCCGCGTGCGCTCACGATAAACGGGAATCTGGCTCGTCACATAGTCGAGAAACGGCCGATGACACTCCGCGAGATTGGTCGGCTCGGACGGCCAGTAGTTCATCTCGATGTTGATGTTCGAGTGATAGTCGCTGCGCCACGGCGGGTTGTTGGAGTGATTCCACAGTCCCTGCAAATTGGCCGGGAGACCGCCGGGCCGGGAGCTGCTGATCAACAGATAGCGGCCGTAGTTGACGAAGAGTTCCTCCAAATCCGGATCGCTCGTCTTCTGCCGAAGATAGGCGCCGAGCCGCCGATCGGTCGGCTCGGCGGCAAGCTCGCGGGCGGTCGCACCCAGGTTGAGCCGAAAACGCCGGTAGAGCGCATGGTAGTCAGTAACGTGCGCGGTTGTCAGGCCGGCGAGTGTCGTCAGCGTGACGGCGTCGATGCGCTTCGTCACGGCCGCGTGCGGATGCGCGCCGCGCCAGCCCTTGGCCCGGTCCGGCGCGTAGTTGGTGTCCGCAGCCAGTACGAGCGTGAGGCTGGTGCAGCCCTCGAACGCGAGGTGTACGCCGGGCAGCGAGCGATCCTTGACGTCGGGCACGCCGGCGAGCGGGTGATCGTCAGGCGCCCGCAGGGCGGATTCGACGCGGACCTTGCCGCCGGAGTGGAGCACTCGCAGTTGCGATTCGTATTCGAGGCCGTCTGGCCCGAGGCGTCCGGCGGCGGTGAGACGATCCCCGGCCCCGACGACCGGGGCGTCGTGCATGTCGGCCAGCCACACGCGGCCGGAGTAGGCGCCGGGCTGGTCGGCGGTAAACTGGTAAACCACGACCTGGGCTGGGTGGGAGGCAAAGGCGGTGCGCTCGTAGCGGACGCCGCCGGCCCGGTAGGAAACCGTGAGCATCGCGCGATCAAGGTCGAGCGAGCGGCGGTAGTCGGCCGGCTGCGCGTGACCGAGCTGCACGAAGACGTCGCCGAAAGCCTGATACCGGCCGGTGTCCTTTTCATCCCCGGTCCAGAGCGTGTTGTGGTTGAACTGCACCCGCTCGGTGGTCGTGAGGCCGAAAAACATCCCGCCGAGCGAGCCCCCGCCGAGCGGCAGCGCCTCGGTCATCCAGGTGCGGGCGGGCTGGCCATACCAGAGGACGGAGCTGGCCGGATCGGCGGCGACGGCGGGCGCCGCGGCGGCGGCAAGGATTGCGGCAGCCAGGCAAGCTACGAGGCGGTAACGATGCCGTTGACCGTAGCCGCCGACGTAACGAGGCGGAACGTGTGGTGTACCGACAATAACTGCCTCGTTACCTCGGCAGCTACGCATGTCTTCTGAGTTCGTCTGCATGGATGAGGCTAAGCGGATCGTTCAAAACCTCCCGTTCACGCCGGCGGTGATCGTCACAAAATTGTAGAGCGTGCGCTGGGTGCGGGTCTTGTAGCCGCGGAAGAGCACCTGCGGCTCGTTGAAGAGGTTGGCGACATCGAAGCTGAGGCTGAGCGCGGGGCGCACTTGGTAAGCCAGGCCGAGATTCACCGTCTTGTTGGACTGCCGGTAGATATTCAGGGCCGGGCTCGCCGCGTTGTAGGTCGTGATGTGTTCGCCGGTGAAGTTGTAGAGCACGCGGGTGCTGAACTTGCGATAGCGCCACGACAGGGACGCATTGGCCGAATGCGGAATGAAGCCCGCCACCTCGCGCGAGGTCAGATAGGTGGTGCCGCCGTAGTCGCCATGCGTCACAAGGCGCGTGTAGTTCGCCGAGGCCGCGAGGCCCTTGAGCAAACCGGGCAAAAAGGTGAACTGCTGCTGATAGGCGAGCTCCCAGCCCTGCGCCACCGCCGTGCCGGCGTTGATCGAGGTACGCTCGCTCCAGCCGGAATACTCTCCGTTGAAGCCATTGTCTGCGCCACTGCCGATGACGCCGACCTCCTGGCCGCGCAGAATGAAGTCTTTGATCGTCTTGTGAAACCAGCCGACGGTGAAGCTGCCCACCGGCTCAAAGTAGTACTCGAGCATCGCGTCCCAATTCGACGCCATCTGCGGCTTCAAGGCCGGGTTGTTCAGCGTCACCCGCTGATTGGCCTCGTCCGGTGTTTCCGCCGGCAGAAGTTCATTGAGGGCCGCGCGGCCGAAACCCGTGGACCAGCTCATCCGCGCCTTGAGGTTCGGGGTGAGGTCGTGGAAGGCATGCACGCTCGGAAACCACTTGGCATAGCTGCCGTCGGTCACGCGGTAGTTGGCCGCATAATCGCGCGCCGCGGCCCCGACCGGATCGGCGACCTGCAGGGCCGCCGTGCTCAGCGTCCGGGCGCGCACCCAGCCCCAGCTGTGGGTCTCGGTGTTCTCGACGCGCACGCCGCCCAGGAAGCCGGTGCGGCCGGCCCGCCCCTGCGCCATGACGTAACCCGCCGACACCGTCTCACTGACCCCGCGCGTGAGGGTGAACTTTTGCGTCTCGTGAAAATAGCGATCTTCGGACCACAGCGCGGCATCGCGCGGCCGGCGGTCGTTGATATACATCTGGGGCAGCCACTGCGGCATGAAGCGCCCCGTCTGCGCCTGATTGTAGCTCACGTAGCTGGGGTCGGACGCCAGTGGCCGCCCGCCGATGTAACTCCAGCGGTGATTGTCCTTGCCCCAGGTGTCCACCGCCTGGTCGCGCCAGGCGACGCCGGTCTTGAACCACAGCGGCATCGCCACCGGCAACTGATAGCGGACATTCAAGCGCCCTTGTTTCAACTGCTGGTCGGTCTGATTGTTGGTGTTCGTCAGGCCGTTGGTCACCGGACGATAATTGTCGGGATTGGTGAAGTCGGGGCCGCCGTTCGGCAAGAACTGCGGAAACATGTCCGACTGTGAACGATCGACGATCCACCCGGCGCCGGACAGGCGCATCGTGAGCTCGCCGGCGATGCCCTGGGTGTCGTTAACCGACGTGAGCGCGGCGGCGGCGCTGTAATCGATCTGGAGGCGTCCGTAGTCGTGCTCGGCGCCGAGTTCCGCCTGCCGCATCCGCACGTTGTACTGGATCGGGCCCCGCGAGACTATGTCGATGTTCGCGGTCGGCACCGGGCGGACCACCGTGCGCGTGACCGAATACGCGCCGGGCACGACGCCCGTGGTCGTAGCGTTGGGCACCGTCGTCGCCGCGCCGGTGACCGCCCGCACCTCCCGCACGTGGCGGAAACGCTCGAAGTTGAGGTTGCTGATGAGCCCCAGCGTGATCTTCGTCGCGCTCGACCAGCGATACTCCGTCTTCAGATTCAAACTCATCTGCTTTCGGTTGTTGATATTGTCCCAGGTGCGGAAATCCCAGATGTAGGCCGCCGCATCGGTCGTGTTTTGGTAATCGAAGAGCGTGCTCGCGCCGCCGATCGCGTATTCGCAGTAGGAGAGATTGAGCGCCACGCCCAGGTTGCGGCTGCCGCCAAAGACATCGAAGACCTCCTGGTGGGCGAGCGTCATCAGCGGATGGGCCCGGTGCTGCTCTCGCAGCGGCGTCTGTTCGAAGAACGAGGGCGCGATGCGGGCGACGAAGTTGTACGTCGTGCGGCGCTTTTCCTTCATCGTGAGCGGCGAGCGGGTCTTGAGATTGAGCGTGCCCCCCAGCGAGTCCGCCCCCTTGTCAGGCGTCTGGCCTTTGATCAACTCGACCGCTTCGAACATCGTGGCGTTCACGTTCCCGAGCGAGGCGTTGCGGGCCAGGCCCTGTGTGGTCATCGTGCTGCCGTCGACCGTGACGGTGTTCAGCGCCGCATCCATGCCGCGGGTCATGAAGCGCCCGCTGATGCCTTCGTCGGAAGGGCTGCCCGCCACGCCCGGCAGCCGCATCACGACCTCGCCCGTGCTGAGGTTGGGCAGGTTGCCAAACTGATCCATCGCCACGACGTCCTTCACGTTGTTCGCGTTGCGCTTCTCCGTGATCGCGGCCGCAGAGCCCTCGCGTTCCCCAACGACCTTGAACGCGTCCAGTTTGTAGATCGCAGTCGTGAGATCGAAATCGCGGATTGTCACCCGCTCCGGCGCCACCTCGATCTGCGTGCGCACCGGATCGAGGCCGAGGTAGGAAATGAAAATTTCATTAGTTCCACCGGGAAGCGCGGACAGCACGAAACGACCGGCGGAATCGGTGGCCACGCGGCGCCCGAGCGCGGGCACTTCGACCAGCGCACCCTCGAGGAGATTGCCGGTGGCCGCATTGCTCACGCTGCCTCGGAGCGTGCCCGTGGCGGTCGCCGCCAACCCGTCGGGTTGCGCGAGTGCCACCACGAGCAGGATTGCAAACAGAGTCAGAGGGGCCGGGTGTTTCATAAGTTGTAGTGAAGAGAGGTCGGGATGAACGTGACTGCAGTCATGCCATGATCAGTCGGCGGCCGCCATCCTCCGATCGGGCTACCGGCCGGCCGGTTGTATTACACGGATCGAATTTCTTGTTACGCCGCGAGGAACTTCCAGCGAAGATCCAGGCGGATCAACCGCCATTCGGATTTCATCGATGGATGAGTGCCCGGCCACTCGACCGGACTGGCCTGCCCCTATAGCCTGGTCGAAAACGACAGGATGAAACGGCGCGGTTGGCCGCGGGAGTTATTGGACGGCAGGTAACGCTCATCGGCCAGATTTTTGCAGGCCAGTTCGATGGCAGACGGGCGAGTGCCCCACTTGAATTCATAGCCGGCCTGCAGATCGAACAAGGCGTAGGAGTCGTAGAAGAGATCCGGGTTTTCGTTGCGCACCTGCTGCTTGTCCTGCCACGTGAAACCGCCGGCCACATAGACGCCTTTCATGCCTTCCTGGGTGAAGCGATACTTGGTCCACAGGCTGGCGAGATTTTTCGTGGCGCCTTGCAGCAGCCTGCCTTCCAACAGGGGGAAGGCCGGATTGGTTTTATAGATGGGGTTTTGGTGGGAGTAGGCGACGTAGATTTGCCAGGCATCGGAGGGAGAGAAAACGGCATCGAATTCGATGCCCTTGCTCTGTTGTTCACCACTCTGGAAATCGGTGAAGCCGGTGGCGCCACTGGGCAGGGCCATGACGATGTTTTGAATGATGTTGGTGTTGAGCACCTCGTAGTAGGTGAGGGTGGCGGAGACCTTGCCGTTGAACAGGCTGGTCTTGACCCCAAGATCCCAGCCTTTGCCCTCGGTGGGCTCGGCCGGTCCGGTCGGCACTCCCACGACGCGCAGGAGGGAATTGTTGGGCACAAACGATTCACTCAACGTGGCGAACGCAGAAATCTCGTCGGTCACCTTATACAGCACTCCGATCTGCGGGGTGTTCTTCTCGCGGTTGAAATCCGGATTTTTGACCCCGGTGAATTTGTTGAACGACTTGTTCTCCGTGGACGTGTGGCGGGCGCCGGCGAGCAGATTGAGGCGATCCTTCAGGAAACCCAGCGTCACCCCCGCCCAATACGCCTCGAGGTCGATGTCGGCCTGGGTCTTGGCGGTTAACGGGAGGTCCGCACTGCCCTTGGTGACGGCGGGGGCATTGCGATCCCACGTTGCCGGATTGCTCAGATCCCACGGCCGCGGCCAGAGCGCCACCGGTGTCTGCCACGTGGCGCTGTTGCTCCGAATGGAATCCTGCTGGTAGCCCAGGAGGAAACGGGCGCTCACCTCGCCAAACTTATAACGGCCGGTGGCCTCGGCTTGGTAAGTGTGTTGGTAGCCGTCTTCCTTCAGCTGGCGCGGGCGGCGGCCCATCGCGTTTTTCCGGAGAATCAGAGGCAGCGTGCCGGTGGCGGGAATATCGCCGGCGTTCGTGGTGGCGGTGTTGCCCGTGCTGAAATTGCCGTGGGTGAAGAAATCAATGTCGCGAAACAGATAGGCGTAGACGGCGCGGGCATTCCAATGATCGCCGAGTTTGAACTCGGCATTGATCACCAGGTTGTCGAAGGCGGAGTCGCGAAAATCGGCGTGGTCGGCGGAATTCCAATCCTTCGGCACGGGGAAAGCCGGTCCCAGGTAGGTGGGAAAGGCGTAACCCACCGGGTTCGGGAAGCCGATGTTGGGAATCATCATCAGCGGGGAGGTCTCGTTTCGCGCGAAGTGCTCGTAGTCGATCGAGACACTGGCGTTGGGCGAGATTTGCCACAGGGCCGAGGGCGCGACATCCCATTGCTTGGCTTCGTAAGGCTTGTAGGTTTCGAAATCATTCTGCCAGGAACCGGCCACGCGGTAGAAAACATTCGTGTTGGAAAGCGGTCCAGTGGTGTCGAGCTGGGTGCGGAGGTAATTGTCGCTGCCGACTTCCTGCCGCACCAAAGTCTGTGGTTTCGCCTGGGGTCGCTTGGTGATGATGTTCACCAGGCCGCCGGGCGCCAGCTGGCCGTAGAGAAACGAGGCCGGGCCCTTGACCACTTCGATGCGCGCGATGTTCGCCGAATCGATGATCGGTGGTCCGGAAAATCCGTTGCGCAGGGGATTCGAGTTGGTATCGAAGCCGCGGATCGACAACCGCGTGTTGCCGCCGGCGAAGTCCTCGCCGCGAAAGGTTACGCCCGGCGAATATTTGACGACGTCGTAGAGCTCGCGCGGGTTGATGTCGGCGATGAACTCGGAGGTGAAGGCCTGCAGGGCAAACGGCAGGTCCTTGATCGGCGTGTCGATGCGTGAGCCGGAGACCGAGTTGGAGGCGCGGTAACCTTTGTCCTGCGTGGCTGAGACCGCGAAAGGCGTGAGGACGATGGCTTCGTCAGCCGCGGGCTTGGGCGCGGCGGCCGGAGCGGTCTGGGCGGTGGCGGTGCAAACAATGCAGGCGAGCAGCAGAGCTGCGGCGGGAAGGCCGAGCCCATGACGGGTCGACCGGGTGAGGAATGCGGGATGGTTCATGGGAAAACGGCTGCTAGGAAACTGGATTTTCAGGGGGATCGGATCCGGGAGGGGTTAATCCCAATGGCCGCTGCGTTTGGCCCTCGCGGCGGCTCAGAAATTCAGCTGGAGCGGAATGCGTGTGGCTCCGGGGGGGGGTGATGGAGGAGCGCGGTCGGTTAGAAATTCATCGTCGCTGAGAGCGCGAAGTTGCGCGGCACCGTATAGGAGAACGCGCCTGGAACGGTGACGCGCGCCGGCGAACTGATGGTCGTCCGCGGCCGCAGATAGGTGTTGCCCTGACTGGCGAAGGAGGTGGTGCGGATCACTTCCTTGTCGTTCAGCACGTTGTCGATGTTCAGGTCGAGCCGGAGTGACCGCCTTTCTTTCAGCTTAAACGTATACGACAGACTGGCGGTGGTGATCCACTGGGCATTGGACATGACCGGGGTGGTGCCGTCGACAGTCGGATCATCGATCGCCCGGGTCGGGTCACTGGGGTCGACAATCGTGTCGCTGCCGCGGTAGCCGACGCCCATCGGTCCGCGATACCTGACGCCGCCGCCGATGCGAAAGCCTTCGAGGAAGCCGCGGGAGAAACGGTAGTCGGTCGAGACGTTGCCCACCCACTTGCTGATGCCGTTCACCGGCTGGGGGACGGAGATGATGTTCTTCTTGAGGACGTCTTCGATGCGATTGAAGCCGTCGACCGCCGCTTGCACGCGAGTGAGATTGATCAACGTCGGATCGTTGTAGATCGGGTCGATCGAGGCGTCGTTATTGGCGTTAATGATCACACCCGCATCCTTCAGGATCAGTCGGCTCGTGGCGTCCTGCGAAGCAAAATACGCGATGGTGTCGGGACTTTGGTTCGAATTCACCCCGACCGTCTTGGCGACATTGAACAACAGGCGCCAGGCGCTCGTGAGGTTGGCGGTGATCTCAAGTTCATAACCCTCCACATGACGCGTCTGGGTATCGTAGACGTTGTCGGGAAAGGATCCGACATTCCGCTGGTTGCGGCCGGTGGGGCTGAGATCGCCGATCACCGGAGCGCTCGCGATCTGATTGTAGGAATTCTTGAAATCGAAGTTTTGGTTAAAGGCATTCTTTTCCTGATCAGACGTGAATTTGCCGAGGTTGATGGACAGCCTGCCACTTGGCAGGGTGACGCGGATGCCGTAATCGTCCCCGATCGACGCGGTGGGATCCACCAGGCTGCCGTCGATTTTGGTCTGCGCCCCTTGCAGGCTGAACGTCTGGCTGCGGTTGGCGTAAACCCCAAGCCACGACCGGAGATTAAGGACGCCACCCATGGTGTAGGTGTTGATTTTCGGATGGACATAGGGGGCGTTGAAATCGTCCTGGAAGCGATCATTGGCATACAACGGGTTCCCGACATTGATGTTATTGGTCTTGAGGATGGGCCGGGCCGCGGCGCTGACCGCGGGGCCGGTGATGACGCCGGCGGCGTTCCTCGGGAAGTAAGTCAGCGTTTGATAGTCAGCCGGAGCGGCCTTCCGGAAGTTAATACTGCTCCCGTCCCAGCCCGGCTTTTCGTAGCCGGGTTGGATCACCCGCTCTTCCCCAAATTCGGCCAAATCCCGCCGGAAGGCGCCGATCAAAATCAGCTTGTTGTGGAACAGGTCGAGGTTGGCCGCGGATTGGTAGTATTTGTATTTCTTGAGGCTGTTCCTGTTATTGTCCACGCGCCGGGTGTCATACATCCACTTCGGCGCGACCTGCTGGGTCGTGCCGGTCACGGGATTAAAAATGGTCAGCGGAGTCTCGCCGGGCGGCTGGTATTTCTTGTCCGCCTGATCGAGGTAGAGGCGGGTGTAGATGCCGAATTCACTGTATTCGATATTGTCGACCCAGGAGCGACCGTCGAGACCGGTGAAATTCAGGGCCGTCGTGCCCGAACCCACGCGGGCCTCGGTCAACGGCAGCAGGAGGGTCCGGGCGCGCGACTCGTTCCGCTCGATGTTGATCCCGCCCATGAGACTCAAATTTAATTTCCCGTTCAGCCGACCTTTGCTGAAGTCCTTGCTGTAAACCGCCTGGGCGCGCACGTTCTTCACGTCGTCGTCGCGGTGATTCCGATATTCCATGAATTCGGTGTAAGGGTGCAGGTAGCCTGGATTGGCACTCCCGTTGGGGAGCGTCTTGTTGATATCCATATACAGGTCCATCGCACCGCGGCGCATGGCCGCGTTGCCAATGCGCTTTGACGTGTTCGCATCAGCTGCGACTTCGATGAACAGACTCTTTCCCAGCTGATAGTTGAGGTACATGGCCAGGTCTTTGCCTTTTTCCGTGAAGGTCGGGATGCGGCTGGTCCAGAGCGGCGTCTGCTCGCGGGAGGGCGGGGTGAAGAACGGGGAACCACGCTGGATGGCGGCCCAGCGATCACCCGGTATGCCGGTATAATCGTCCACCATCGCCGTGTCGCCGAGACCGAAACCGGGGGTGAGGATGGGCACGCCATTGATCCGCCCCGTGTTGGCCAGCGTGCCATTCTGTCCGAGCGCGGCCGAATAGTAAGTGTTGGCGAAATTCAACAGGGACCCGGAGGGAAAATTCGCGTTTTGCACCCAACGCATGGGAATGGGGCTGCTGACGCCGGCGGCAGAGCGCTCCGCTTGCGTGAGATCCACGGCAGGTATGCCACTAAAGGTGGTCTTGCCATCCCAGCTCGACAAACGATCGCGCAGGGAGGTGAGGGCCCGGTTTTCCTTGCGCTCCATGACCTCGCCTTCGAGGCGGATGCTCAATCGTGGGGTGAGGTTATACTTGGTCGCGAGGGCCACGCCATACCGGTCGGTCCATTCGTTATCGCGCCACGTATCGCTGGTGTCTTTCATCACGTTCACTCGCACCGCGCCCTTGTTCCCGTCGAAAGGCCGGTTGAAGTCGTAGGTAAGTCGCAACTTGTTAAAACTGCCTCCTTGGAGCTTCAGGGCGTCCAGTTTCTTACCCGGCAGGGCCTGTTTCGTCACGGAGTTCACCGTGCCACCGATGCCACCGGCGCCGAAGAGAACGGCATTGGGGCCGCGACCAAAGTCGACCCGGTCCAGATTGTAACTGTCCGGGCTCACAAAGAACGGGAAAAAATTGCGCGTGGGAGCGTTGATACCGGTGCCACGCAGTCGCGTGTTGGAGATCGGGCTGTTGCCGCTCAGCGTTTGATTATTGCCGTCGGAGACATCGCTCTGGCTGTTGACGGTCCAAGCGGCGGCCTGGACCGCGTCGGTCAGGTTTAGCGCCTCGAGAAACTCGGAGGTGATCACGGAGTAGGCGACCGGAGTGTCCTTTAACGCGCTGGCGATGCGGCCACCGGCGAGCGAACTGGCGGCAACGAAACCGTTGTCCTTTTCCGTGCTCACGGTGAAGGGGGAGAGAAGGATCGTATCATCCGTCGCGGATTTGGCTGCGGGGATGGTCTGGGCGGTGACGGTGCCAACACCGAGGGCGAGGAGGGCGGTCGCGAGGAGGCTGAGCCCATGACGGGACGGGAGGGTCGGGGACGTTCGTTGATTCACGGTATTTAGGAAACGAGTAACGGGGTAGACGAGGCGGAGAACTCTCCCATAATAAGCCTTTCCCGGCCCTGCGCTATTACCCGATCGGATAACCGCCGCGTGTGGTGGCGTCGGGGGGCTGAAATCAGAATTGCCGCGAAGACCAGACGATCGGAGGAGTCCTCATGGCACTTCGTAAACTTCCACGAGGGCCAGGCCCGTACCGCCGTCAGTGCCGGAGACCTGAACGGTGTAGCCGCCCGCAGGGAGGTTGATGAGGAGGGCGGCATCTTTGCCGCCGGGGGTGAAGGCGAACGCACCAACGCGGGCGGAGACCGCGGCGAGGCTCGGCGCGTGCGTATCGTTTTCGGCGATTTTGACGGCGGGGTTCGTTGCCCTGAAGAGTTCAAGTCTGGGATCGGCGAGCGTGTCGGGAATACCGAGCGCGCCGAGGCTGGGGCCGGCGGCGCGGATGAGCAGCGTTTTGGTGCCGGTTCCCGCCAGCGTGAAGCCGGCGATGAGGACGTCGCCCCCGGTGCCGACGAAGTTGAGCGCCGAAAGATTGGTGAGGCGCGACGTGTCGCCCGGGCCCGCGTCGTAGGCTTCGACAATCACGTTGCCGGAAGAGGGGCCGGAGACTTGCAGCGTGCGGCCGCCGTCGATGCGAGCCACCAGCGCGGCGTCGAGACTCGCGGCGTTTGCAAATGGAAAAGCGCCGACAACAGCGGTCGCGGCGACGACGGCAGAGTCGCCGGCCCAGTCGTCGTTGGCGGCGACCTGCGTGGAATCGTGAAAGAGCGCGAGGCGCGGGTTGGCCATGGTGCCAGGCACACCGAACGCACCGAGCGCCGGACCGGCGGCGCGCATGAGCAAGGGCTTCTCTCCGCCCTGCATGGTGAGGCCGACCGTTAGAATCTGATTGGCGGCGAGCGTCGTACGGACCGAGACGTTGCTCAAGCGACTGGAGTCGGCCGGCACGGTGGAGAGCGTAAGGATGGCGCTCGTGGTGGCGAAGTAATCGGCGGAACTGATCCGCGCGACAACAGCGTAGGTGCCGGCCACGGTGGGCGCAGTCGTGCGGCCGTCGTACGTGACGAGGACAGGAAGATTGGCCGGAGTCGTCTGCACCGAGATCGACTTGGGGGTGCCGTCGGGCGCTTGGTTGAGGTTGCCCAACACGAGCGGGGCGGCTTCCGGGGCGAGGAAATCGAGACGGTCGGCGGCGACGAGATAGCCGGAGGACGCCGCATTTCTTCCGGTGCAGGTGAGGCGGATCACGTGTGGGCCGGCGACGGCGAACGTGACGCGTCCGAGCGTCGCGGCGGTGAAGGCGATGCTGGAGGCGTATTGATCGAGGGCGTCGCCCACCGGGGCGCCGTCAACGGTGACGAGAACCTGGCCGCGGTTGTTGTTGGCCTTGTAGGCGAGTTGAAAACGGAAGCTGCCGGCGGGGATCGAGGTGGTGGTAAACTCCATCGCGGGCCCGGCGGCGGTGGCGTTGAGTTGCACCCAACGGCCGTTGCTCGCGGCGGACTCGGCGACGATCGAAGTCGCGCTGCCGCTGGCGACGACCGGGAGTGACTCGGCTTCGAGCACGACGGAAGAGCCGATGCGCGCCGCGGGCGTGCTTTCGGCCGGGGCGGATGCGGCGCTCTCGCCCAGGGCATTCACGGCCGTAATGACGTAGCGGTAAGCGACGCCGTTGGTGAGGCCGGAGTCGGTAAACGTCGGCGCCATCACGCCAGTGGCGATCGCGGTGAAGGTGCTGCTGCCGGACGAGGCGCGTTTCACGTTGAAGCCGGTCGCCGCGCCGGCGGTCCAACTGAGCGAAATCTCGGCATCGCCGGCGGTGGCGTTGAGCTGCGTGGGCGCAGCGGGCGCGCGAGTGAAAAGGGGGAACGTCTCCACGAGCGGCGGGAGGTTGAGCCGGTTGCGTGCGAGGGAGTAGAGGACGCGCTGCTGGAGCGCGCCGCTGGCATCGAAAATGAGGACGGCGGTGCTCTGGTTTTCGATGGTGCCGGAGAACTCGCGGGCGCGGCCGGCGGAGACGTTGATTCTGGCGCCGGGGCCGAGGACCGGCTCGTCGTTCAGGCGCAGCGTGAACGCCTGCTGGCCGGATGTATCCTGATTGAGGATCATTACCGCGAGCCGTTCGCCCGCAGCGACACTGGTGGCGAGGACCGCGAGGTTGGGCGCACTAGATGAGGCCAGCAAATATCCGCCCGGGAGCAGATAGTTCGCGACCATTTGGAGATGGAAGAAACTGGACCGCATCACGGGGGCCGTCCACGAGCCGCCAATATAGCCGAAATCCGTGCTGCTGCCGTTGCCGCCGCCCTCCAAGAGACTCCACGTGTTGGTCAGATGGGCGCCGTATTTCATCGCGACGCGAAAATACTCGGCGAAAAACTGACCGTTGAGAAACGAGGAGACGCCCAGGCCGGCGATATTATTCGTGGTAGTGCCGGGATTCTTGTAGGTGAGATTAAACTCGGTGAGGCCCCAGGTGAGCGCGGCGGAGCCCGTGCGGCCGTGGAGGGTGTTGGCGCTGGCAAGTTGGGCGACGAAGACAGCGACGCGCGATTCGAAGTTGGTGTGCATCTCCGCGAGCACGGCGGAGCGCGTGAAAACGTCGGCAAACGGGTAGCGATGAAAATTGATGCCGTCCACGTAGAAGCGGCCCTTGGCGTCGCGGCCGGTGATGTCGGCGGCGCCGCCGAGCAGGGCATCGTATTTCGGGGTGCTATGGAACGCCATGTCGGTGGCGCTGATCGCGATCGAAGGATCGACGTCGCGCATCGCAACGGCGATGGTCCTGGTGTAGCCGGCGACGTAGGTGGCGAGGGCCGCCTCGGTGCCGCTCCACTCCAGGTCGGGCTCGTTCCCGATGGACCAGTACTTCACGGCGCGACCGTGCGTGACGTTGAGAAACGTGACCGTCGCGGCGGCGATGGCGGCGCTCTTGTGGCGCGAAACCTGGATCAGCGGTTCGGCGCCGATCCCGCGGATGTTGTCCACTTGCCTGAGCAGCGCGGCGTCGGAGAGCGGATTGTCGTCATAGGCTTTGCCGCCAATCCGCATCATCTTCACTCCGCTGGCACCGATAATCGCATAAGCCGAGTCCGGCGGATTCAGCCAAAAATTCTGGCCGATCAGAAAAGGGGAAACGGGCGAACCGGCGGGAAATTCGCCGCGGGCGGCTTGCGCGATCACGCAGAGGCCGATCAATAACCGGCAGAAACCGGGAAAGACGCGGATCAGACCAAACCGATCGGGATTCATCGAGCGACGGAAAGCTGGAGTGGCGGACGTGGGATCGTTCATGGCAGAGGAGGAAACCGGGCATCAAGATTGCTCCCATGGTGCATCATTTCGCGCGACGGCGGTATTATCCGATCGGATCATCGAAGACTCCCTCCCCGGGGGCGCGGTTTCCTGCGAAACCGACGAAACGGGGGGTTGACGGCCCGGGGCGATTGGACAGGATAATGTCCATATGAACGCCATCACTTACACGGCCGCCCGGGAGAATCTCGCCTCGACCATGGATAAAGTATGCGACGATCGGGAGCCGGTCATCATCACGCGCAATCGCGATCAGGCGGTGGTGATGGTTTCGCTGGAGGACTACAAGGCGATGGAGGAAACGGCCTATCTCACCCGGAGTCCGAAGAATGCCGCGCGTTTGCGCGCCGCGATTCGCTCGATGGACAAAGGCCATGGCAAGGTGCGAAAGCTGATCGAGGTCTGACCGGCGGTGAATCTGGTTTTTACGCCCGAGGCCTGGCAGGACTACGCGTACTGGCAGGCGACCGACACCAAACAGCTCCGGCGGATCAACCTGCTCTTGAAGGAAATCTCGCGCGAACCCTTCAGCGGAATTGGCAAGCCCGAGCCTCTGAAGCATGAGTATCAGGGCTGTTGGTCACGGCGAATCGATGGGGAGCACCGGGTGGTCTACAAAGTGAGTGGGGGAAACGTGTGGCTGCTCCAGCTTCGCCACCATTATTAGCCCGGACATTTCCTAACGCGTCAACCGCAACCGAAGGAATCAAACCGCTGGTCACAGAGGTCACTGAGGCCCGGCAGGAGGTCACAGAGAATACCACCGGAAAAGAACGCCCGCTCCTCCGCTCTGTGGCCTCTCTTTTCCCTCCGTG
>SXGU01400927.1_pt1 | contig 58188 bp, 53 predicted proteins | sample 3174531 | NCBI WGS metagenome assembly SXGU01 (sample SAMN11356863, study PRJNA531348) | freshwater metagenome | isolation source: freshwater sample F1-140 | place: China: Fuxian Lake, Yuxi | collected 2017-12-25 | reverse complement strand
GGGCAATCCTGCCAACATTTGATCCGCATGCGCGATGGACATGCGCCAATCCAATCAGAGTCCACAGCGGCGCGCCACCAAATTCATTCCATCTCCTTGCCCTCAAACTTCATTCCACCCTCCTTGTCGAGGGCCATGGCGATAATGCCGATTTGCCACTTGCCTGCCATGTTTGGTGTCTTAAACTTCCTCATAATGAAAAGACATCTGGCCCTTCTGGTGTTCACCATCCTGTCACTTTCGAACGCCTCGGCGCAGAGCATCACTGTCGAGGTTCTACTTGATAGCGAGCAGTTCATCGTGGGCGAGGCGATCAATGCCCAGGTCAGAATTACCAACTTCTCCGGGCAGACTCTGCAACTGGGCTCGGAGGATGACTGGCTGACCTTCGCGCTTGAAGGCGGTCCTAGAAAAGTCGTCTCACAGCGATCCCTGGTTCCGGCCAAAGGGGAGTTCTCCCTGGACTCGTCGAAGAAAGGAACTCGCACGGTGAATATCGAACCCAGTTTCGACCTGTCGCGCCCGGGCCGTTACAAGCTGACCGCCTCAGTTCGCATCCCAAAGCTCAACTCCGTTGTCCAATGCGAGCCGAAATCATTTAACATAATCAATGGCACGATGCTCTGGCAGCAGGAATTCGGATTGCCCTCCGATCCAATAAAAGCTGATACCGCTCCTGAATTCCGGCGTTACACGCTGCTGCAGGTGACGAAGCAGAAGGAGCTGGTGCTTTACTTCCGCCTCTCGGAAGCGGCAGGAGAACGAGTGCAAAAGGTTTTCCCCATCGGCGCTCTCGTCTCGGTGAGCACTCCCCAGGGGCAGCTCGACAAGTACAACAACCTTCACCTGCTTTACCAATACAGCGCCCGCGGTTTCAGCTATTTGATGATCAATCCGGATGGCGTGATCCTGTCGCGCGAAACTCACGAACTCGTCGGAGGCAGCCGCCCTGGTTTGAGACCCGATGACGACGGCCGGATCAATGTCAGCGGTGGCGTGAGGCGTTACACCTCAACTGATTTACCACCATCGACAATTTCGGAAGCCACCACAGCGTCCGCCCCGGAAGCAAAGACGCCTGAAGCGGGGAAAGAATAAGAGAGCTCGTTTTCAAAGTCGGCGAACGAACGCCAAGCATCGGCAATCCGCTCAATTGCGCCGGACTTGGTAGAATTAAATCCGCGCCCAAACACTTGGGCAGGGCTTCTCAGTAACGTCGATTCACTGCGAGCATTGCAATGATGCGAGGAGTTTGGATAATCGGGTGCATGAAGCCTTCGATTGTTCCGCAACGTCGCCGTTCTGCTCTGGCTCCAAAGTTTTTTGCGTTTCTGGCGCTGTTCATGACGCTGTTCATGGCAGGTCTCACCGTTCATGCCGCGCCAGTGCGCGTCCTCGTCTGGGACGAACAACAACCCGCGCAGAAGCAGGCTTATGAGAATTTTCTTGGCAACGAGATCGCCAATTATCTGAAAACTCGCCCCGGCTTGGCCGTGAAAACAGCGCGTTTGGATGATCCTGACCAGGGCCTCTCCAGGCAAACGCTCGATGGCACCGACGTGTTAATCTGGTGGGGCCATGTCCGGCATGGAGACGTCAAGACGGACACGGCTCGCGAAATCGTGCGCCGCGTCAGGACGGGTAAGCTCTCGCTGATCGCGCTCCATTCCGCGCATTGGTCCAAACCGTTCGTCGAAGCCATGATCGAACGCTCGCGGGCGGACGCGCTCAAGCCCCTCGATCAAAACGAACGTGCAAGAGTCACGATCACCGAGACAAACCAATACGCGAATTTCCACACTGCACCCAGATATTCAGATGCCCGCACTCCATCGGTGCTCTACCATAAATTCCCGGATGGCCGAATCGAACTCGATCTGACGCTGCCCAATTGCTGCTTTCCAGCCTACCGACCGGATGGAAAGCCAAGCCATGTTCGGACACTCATTCCCAGGCATCCCATTGCCAGGGGAATCCCTGTCAGCTTCACCATTCCACAGACCGAAATGTACAACGAACCCTTTCATGTCCCGGTGCCTGATGCGGTGATATTCGAAGAACGCTGGGCAACCGGCGAGTGGTTCCGCAGCGGCTCCCTTTGGCAGATTGGTGATGGCAAAGTGTTCTACTTCCGGCCAGGGCATGAGACTTATCCCGTGTTCAAGCAAGGCATGGTGTTGAAAATCATCGAGAACGCGGTGCGCTGGCTGCCGTCCGGAAAGTGAGCCAGTTCAGCACCGATCAGCCGGAATCAATCATCAAATGAAACTCGAAAATAAAATTGCACTGATCACCGGAGGCACACGTGGCATTGGAGCCGCCACAGCCATCGCTCTCGCGCACCACGGTGCACACGTGGCCATCAACGGACGCATCGATGACGACGAAGCCAAAGCGGTCAAAAAGGCCATTCTCGATCTGGGCCGTCGTTGTGAAATCGTCACCGCCGACTGCGCCAAGCCTGCGGAAGCAACGCGCTGCGTCCAAGAGACGAACGAGCGGCTCGGCGGCATAGACGTGGTGCTTCATTCCGCCGGTGGACCGGTTCCCGGATCACTTCTGGAGCTTGCTCCCGAGGCCTGGAATTCCGCCTTCGATGTGCATGTTCATGCCATCTTCCATTTGTGCCGCGCCGCGCTGCCGTTGATGCGCTTGAAGAAGGAAGGGGCCGTGATTCTTGTTTCATCCTCAGCAGGCAAACGAGGCGTGATGGGAAACCTCGCCTACCAGGTGGTGAAGGGCGCGTTGCCGCAATTCACGCGGGCGCTCGCGCGGGAGTTCGCGGCCGACAACATCCGGATCAATTGCGTCGCCCCGGGGGTCATTCGCACCCGGTTTCACGCGAACATGAGTGAGGCGCAGAAGAAGTTGAATCTGGAGCAACGTATTCCCCTTGGTCGCGAAGGTACGCCGGAACAGGTCGCCAGTCTGATTCTCGAACTCGTGACCAACGACTTCATCACTGGCGAGACATTCACGATTGACGGAGGACTGACGATGCGGATTCCGTAACCGGATGCATCGTTTAACTCTGTGATCGCACGGCTGCATCGGCGGGGCTGATGGCGAAAGAGATGATTCAATCGAACCTGGTTTCATGAAGCATGGAATTCTCATATTATGCCTTTGCGTGTGGGCAGCCATCCCCGCTGGTCTGGCTGGCGCGGACACACCCCAATCCCCTGCCCTGTCGCGACTTTCCCACACGAACCTGCTCACCTTTCACAAACGTTCGGGAAAGGAAGATGTCGTTCGATCGATCAGAGACTGGCAAAAGAGACGCTCGGAAATCTTGTCGCGCATGCAGGAAGTGATGGGGCCGTTGCCCGGGCTGGAGAAACGCGGCGCCCTCGACCTCCACATCCACGAAGACATCGATCGCGGCTCCTATCTGCTTCGCAAGATCAGTTACGCCTCAGAGCCGGGCAGCCGTGTACCCGCCTATCTTCTCGTGCCCAAAGTTGCTTTTGAGACGAAGTCAAAACTCCCGGCAGTGCTGGCTCTTCACCAAACACATCCGCTCGTGAGAAAGGTGGTGGTTGGTCTGGGCGAAAGTCCTGATGACGAATACGGAGTCGAACTTGCAAGGCGCGGCTATGTGGTGCTGGCACCCTCCTATCCACTGCTCGGGGATTACAATCCGGATCTCAATGCGCTGGGTTATGTGAGCGGCACGATGAAGGCGATCTGGGACAACATGCGCGGGCTCGATCTTCTTGAATCACTGCCTTATGTCCGGCGGGGGAGATTCGCGGCGATAGGCCACTCACTGGGAGGCCACAATTCCATCTACACGGCCGTGTTCGATCAACGCATCAAGGTCATTGTCTCAAGCTGCGGGTTCGACTCCTTCCGCGATTACATGAACGGAAACATCAACGGCTGGACCAGCGTACGTTACATGCCCCAGCTTCTGAATTATCAACTGGCAGAGGTGCCTTTCGATTTCCACGAGCTGATCGGAGCACTGGCGCCACGCGCCTGCTTCGTGAGCGCGCCACTGGGCGACACAAACTTCAAGTGGAGAAGTGTTCAAGACGTGACACGAACAGCGCGAAAGATCTACCAGCTCCATGGTTCCTCGGACAAGCTGCGTGTCGAACATCCCGATTGTGGACATCTCTTCCCACTGGAGATGCGCGAAGCTGCTTTCAAATTGATCGATTCAGAATTGAAGAACGACTGAACAGACGCTGGTCTGACAATTGCGTGGGCTTCTGCGGTATCCTCGTCACGAGAGAACGTCTTTGACGACATTCCCCTTCACATCCGTCAGCCGGTAATCACGTCCAGCGTAGCGGTAGGTGAGTTGTTTGTGGTCGATGCCCAGCAGGTGAAGAATCGTGGCGTGGAGATCGTGCATGTGGACTTTGTTCTCGACGGCGCGGTAGCCGTAGTCGTCGGTGGCACCGTAGGAAAAGCCCGGCTTCGCTCCGCCGCCTGCCAGCCACATTGTAAAACCGTGCGGATTGTGATCGCGGCCATCCATGTTGCCCTGCGCGGTGGGAGTGCGGCCGAACTCTCCGCCCCAGACGACCAGCGTGTCCTTCAGCAGCCCGCGTTGCTTGAGGTCCGTCAACAGCGCGGCGATGGGTTGATCCACTTCACGCGCGTTGCGCTCGAGATCGCGTTTGAGATTGGCGTGCTGATCCCATTTGAAGGCGTGGTTCACCTGGATGAAGCGCACGCCCTTCTCGGCAAACCGGCGCGCGAGCAGACATTGGCGGGCGAAGTTGTCGGTGGCAGTCTGGTTGACGCCGTAGAGCAGGAGCGTCTCGTCCGATTCGTCCTTGAGGTCGGGTCAGCTTTGGCGCCTCGGTCTGCATGCGGAAGGCGAGTTCGTACGACTCGATCACGCCTTCGAGCTGTGCGTCCACGGCCGCCTGACGCAGATGTTCGCGGTTCATCTCCTGGAGCAGGTCGAGCTGTTTGCGCTGCTGGTCGATGGAGAGTTCGGCGTTCTTGATGTGGCGGATTTGCGCCTGGTTCAAGGGAATGTTGTCGCTGCCGATAGGTGTGCCCTGGTAGATCGCGGGTAGAAATGCCGAACCGTAGTTTTGCGGCCCGCCATTGAAGATGGACGGGCTGATGGTGACGAAGCCGGGCAGGTTTTGATTATCGGTCCCCAGTCCGTAAATGACCCAGGAACCCATGCTCGGGCGCACCTGCGTTTCGTGGCCGGTGTGCAGCTTGAGCACGGCCTGGCCGTGCGCCTGGCCATCGGTGTGCATGCTGCGGATGAGGCACAGCTCATCCGCGTGTTCCGCCACTTCTGGAAACGCAGCACTGATCTCCAGGCCGCTTTTGCCGTGAGGTGTGAATTCCCAGGGAGACGCGAGAAGCTTGCTGTTAGGCGCAATCAAATCGCCGGCGCGCGTAGGCATGGGTTTGCCGTGATCGCGGGTGAGGAGCGGTTTGTGATCGAATGTATCGACGGTGGATGGACCGCCGTGCATGAAGAGGAAGATGACGCGTTTGGCGCGCGCGGGATTGGGCGGCTGCTTCGCGGCGAGCGGACTGGACGCCGCCAGGGCCGACGTCACGGATTCAGCGAGCAGGCTGCTCAAGGCGATGGAACCGAAGCCGCAACCAACGCGGCGCAACATTTCACGTCGGGAGAGATGAGATAACGAATAAGGGTTCATGAGAGAACTTGGCATCAATCAATGTAGCGAAACTCCGTGGACGCGAGCAGCGCGTGGCAGAAGTGCCGCCATACCGCGAGGCGCGCACCCGGATCAGGTTGAGCGGCGTCCGAACCGCCGGAAGCGAGGAACCACTGCGCGCGCGTGTTTTCGGTACTGGTCGGTGGACGGCCCAGCGCCTGCAAATACGCATTCTTGATCGTCGCTGCGTCGTCCGCAGTTGCGTTCCTCAATAGCGCCTCCGCCCAGTTCCCGGCCAGCGTTTGCACGAACGGGCTGTTCATCATGAACAACGCCTGAGTAGGCGCGCTGGTAGTGTGGCGCACACCCGCGATGACATGTGGGTCCGGGAAATCGAAAACCTGAAACAGGTCTGTAAGGTTGTTGCGGATAACTGGGAGATAAAGGCTGCGGCGATTGGTCTCGATGATGCCGGATGGCACGGGAACGCCCGCCATCGGTGGAGCATTGGTGAGGAGCGACGAGCCGCCAATCGTTCGATCAAGCTGACTGCTCACGGCGTACATCGCATCACGCAATGCCTCCGCTTCGAGGCGGCGGCGATTCATGCGCCAGAGAAGGCGATTGTCCGGATCGCGAGCGTAAGCAGCGGGATTGTGAGCCGCGCTCATCTGGTAAGTGCTCGACAGCATGATCGCTCGGATCAGGCGCTTGATCGACCACCGTTGCTCAATGAAACGCTGAGCCAGATGATCCAGCAATTCTGGGTGCGTAGGTGGCTCGCTCAACGTGCCGAAGTTATCCGGCGTCCCCACCAAACCACGACCGAAGAGGTGCAGCCAGACGCGGTTGACCATGACGCGGGCCGTGAGCGGATTGGCAGGGCTGGCGATCCATTCGGCGAGATCGAGGCGTCCGCTGGTATCCGCGGCGAGTGGGGTGCTCGCACTTCTGCTCCCACTGGCGCAGCGGATGAATCCGCGCGGGACTTCATCACCAAGACGATCCGGATCACCGCGAAGGTTGATCTGGCAGTTGACGGACGTCCCTTCCATCACCGCCATCGCTGACGGCATCGGTGGCGGTGCCTTGGCGCGGAGGTCAAAGATTTCGTCGTCCAGTTTGTCGAGTTCAGGCAACGGCTGCCGGGGAGTTCTCATCGCTGGAGATTGAGGCCGCATCGACATCTCGGCAGAAGCAGGATCGATGAACTCGAAGCGCACCGCGTCGGCAACAACGAATCCTTTGGTACCCTTGTTGGAGATGGTCACGGCGGCGTTCGTGCCGGCATCGAACCGGTAACGGCCAATCGAGACAAAAATTTGATCCACGTCCGGCGTCTTGCGTTGATCCAACGTCACAGAGCGCGCGCCCTCGGCGCACTCGATGGTCACAGGCACGTTCGTGGCGCGATTCCAGAACGGCGGATACGAGACAAGCACTTCGTAGAGGCCGGACCTGGGCAGCTCGGCGACGAAGCGGACCGATTTCCTGCCCTTGTCCGCATTGCCGTCGGCGAGGTAATTGCGATCCACGAAGTTCGTGGAGCCGGTGGATTCCTTCCAATTGCCGGTGATCTCCGCCACGAGATTATCTACGACAACGCCCGTGAGCTGTTTGGAATCGATGTTGCCGGGGAAGGCCATCTTCTGGCTGCGCACTTGTTGACGTTCCCCTTCCAGCTTCGTCAGACGGGCTTCGTGGTCTTCCAAGACTTTCGCCTGCCCGGCGTCACCCAATGGACGTTCCAGCCACTGAGGTCGGAACGCGTCGGCGGGACCGTTTCGGTTTGCAGCCAGCGAAGTGGTGCTCTTGAAGATGCCGGCAAGAGCATAGTAATCGCGAGTGGGAATCGGATCGTACTTGTGATCGTGGCAGCGGGCGCAACCCACAGTGAGCCCCAGGAAAGCGCGCGTGGTGACATCGATCTGTTCATCCACGATGTCCATGACGAGCTTGTTGCGATTCGGCTCGAACAACACCTTCGGTCCAAGCATGAGGAACCCGGTGGCAATGATGCGCTCCAATCGTTCGTCATCCGAAGAGGCGGAAAGCAGGTCGCCGGCGATTTGCTCGCGGATGAATTGATCGAAGGGTTTGTCTCGGTTGAACGCGGTCACGACGTAATCGCGATAACGCCACGCGTTCGGATAGGGCAGGTTGTTCTCGGTGCCGTTCGAGTCAGCATAACGGGCGACATCCAGCCAGTGCCGCCCCCAGCGCTCGCCGAAGTGCTGAGAGTTCAAAAGACGATCAATTGCCGTGGCGAATGCTCCTGGTGATGAATCCGAGAGAAATGAATCGATCTCCTCCGGTGTGGGTGGAAGACCGGTCAGATCGAAGGTCGCCCGACGGATCAAAGTACGCTTCTCAGCCGCAGGCGCTGGTGTGAGACGGCGATCCTCCAATTCGCTGAGGATGTAATGATCGATGGGATCGCGCGGCCATTTCTTATCCTTCACTTTGGGGAGTGGCGGGGCTTTCGGTGAACGAAACGCCCAGTGGTTCGTTCGCGAAGAGGCCGTCGTGACTGAAGGTGTCGTACCTGGCGAGGCCGCTGGGAGGACAGCTCCATTTCGCACCCACGTCTCGAAGTCCGCCACCTGGTCAGCAGAGAGCGGTTCCTTGGGCGGCATCTGAAGATCCTGATCCTTGTACCGGATCGCGAGGATGAGCCGGCTCTTATCCGGATTACCCGTGACGATGACTGGCCCGCTATCGCCTCCTTTCCGTAATCCGTCCGGAGTGTCCAACGCGAGGCCGCCTTTGGTCTTTCCCTGAGTCTGGCTGTGACATTCGAGACAACGCTCGGCCAGCACGGGGCGGATTTTCCGCTCGAAGAAATCCAACCCGGAGCCGAGCGCACTTTGATCAGCGGCGCTGGCAACATTCACCACAGCCCAGAACAGGGCGGCAAGCGCGATGCGAATGGTTTCTTTGCGTGTCACAACACGATTGGACAGTGGCTCCGGAAAAACGTTTTGGCAACGATGGCTGATCGACGGCAAAGGACCGCGTACAATGATTTCGGAGATTTGTGCGGATGCACCCTGCCCCTGAACCACACGATTAAGCACAGAGTTTTGGAGGACACAGAGGCTCGTGTCCGCCGACCTCTGTGTCCTCCCAAACTCCGCGCTGAATTCTGATCTCCGAGAAAAGGCCCAGGTTCATGCCCCCAACTCACGTCCATTTTTTGGAGGTCCGGCCTCCCCATGAACCTCCTTCCCCATGAATTCAAAGCGGCCATAAATGGAAAACAACGATTCATGGCCGCTTTGAATTCATGGGGAGTCAGGAGTTCATGGTCCGTGAGCAGGTCCATTCGGAACAGGAAACTTGCCATGAACCGGCCATCGGAGCGCGGAAGAAACTGTGGAAGGAACATTTGAAAAACTTTCAGACGTAGCTCAAGGTGCGTGCATGAATTTTTTCATTGGATTCGTTGCCGCGCTGGCGATTTGGACGGCAGGTTGCGGGAAGGATGCGAGCCAGGCGACCAAGGTTGTCGCGCCGCCAACCGTGGAGGCTCCGAAGGGCCGTCCTCAGCCGCGGCTGCCGACGATCAAGCTTTGGCTCGGAGCGCAGGAGATCACGGCGGAGAAAGCGCTGAGCGAGGATGAGATTCGGACTGGGATGATGTTTCGCACGGAGATGGCGGAACACGAAGGGATGCTCTTCGCATTCGGAGGCCCGACGAAGGCATCTTTCTGGATGCGCAATACGCTGATCCCAATGACGTGCGCTTACATCGATCCGGATGGTGTCATTCTCGAACTCCGCGACATGAAGCCGCTCGATGAAACGCCAATCGAAGCGGCCACGGACCGCGTCCAGTATGTGCTCGAGATGAAACACGGCTGGTTCGAGCGCAACAAGGTCACGGTGGGAATGGTGGTGGCCACGGAGCGCGGGAAACTCAGCGAGACAGACCTGCGAGAGTAGATCCCGTGACAATGTCCTGCCCTTGATCCTGTTCCCGCCGGGATTAAGAACAAGACCTTCAACTACTGAACTCGCACGCGATAGTAGCGATGGCTGGTGCCGATGACACCGGGAATGACGAATTCCTCGGAATCTGTAGCGGGTGTTTGAGTCGAATGCTGGCTCCAGTTCTGGAGGTCGGTTGATTCCTGGATGATCAAGGCACGTCCACGCGCACCATCGATCAAGAACTTCAGAGCCTGATCGCCGACGCGAATACCAGCGTCCTTCAGCGTAATCGGCCCGGAGGAGACTGGTGGGGCTGGTGGTGTGAGAAGGTAATTCACCTGGGCCTGGCCGGTGGCCCCATCACGTCCATCAACAGCGATGTAATAAATGGTGTTCAGCGTTGCCGCGAACGAAACGCTCCCATCGAGGCTGCACGTGACAGGCACCAGGGTTTCGAAGTCCGTGCCGGGTCCGGTATAGACGGCGATGACCGCGGCAAAATTGCTGCCGGTCGTGTTCATGGCGAGCGTGCCAGCCGAGTCAGCTTGATAGGCGAACCATTGGGACGCGCCACCAACATTCCCGCAATGAATTGGCTCACCCAGTTCGCTCTGAGCACCGACCGTGCTGAAGATCTGCGTCCCTGAAAAGCCTCGGGCGGGAGCATTCTGTTCGCCGATCCACGGCGGGCTTCTCAGTGAGGACAAACCGGCTCGTGGGCTGCCAGTGTCGAGGGTGGAGGCATCGAGGAACTTGTCGAGCGCCGTAACGCCGTTACGGGCGTTTGTCGGATCGGTCGCAATCTGGACAAGCGCGGCGTCAGAAGTGATGGTGCGCCCGGCGAAAGAAACCTGAAGCACGTAGCTGCCGATCTGCTGAGTGGTAACATTCGCGAGCGTCAAGGTGGTTTCTGTCCCAGCGTTGACCGGAGCTCCGTTGACAAACCACTGGAATGTCATTCCGACAGGACCAGAAACATCCGCCTTGAGGGTCACCGTTTGTCCGGCGATTGCGATCTGGCTGAGCGGCTGGGTAACGATGCGGGGAAGAGGATCCGGCGTCGCGCTGAATGTCCAAGTCAATGCGACCTCACCACTCGCCCCGCCCCGCCCATCCACAGCGATGGCGTACTCGACGCCTTGGACGGCGTTGAATGTGATGGCGCTGGTGTAGAAGCTTCCCTGGTCATCGTCGCTGGCCACCTCGGTCAAGCTGTTGACAGCGGCGCCGGTGTAGGCGGCAAGGATTGTGTCAAACACACTCCCGAGCGTGCTGAAAGTAACCAGGCCGTTTGCAGTCGCGCGCCATCCCACCCAGACGGATGTCCGCCCCGGCTTTCCGTCGTGGAACGGCTCACCGGTTTCCCGTGTCGCGCCGGAGTTCCTTCCCAAACGCGATCCGGACGGATCAGTGAGGACTGTTCGGCCGGCAAATGCATCGCTCATTGCAAGCGGCGGCAATTTCGGAAGCACTTTCACGATGCGAGTCTGAGTGACTCCGGAATCGTTGACCGTCGTGACGGTGTAGGCGCCTGCGAAGGAGAGATCAAACGCGGCAGTTCCAAGGATGGATTGGTCCGCGCCGGGCACCCTCGCGCCGTTGCGCCTCCATTGGAACTTGGGCGTGGTGGCGCTGTTGACCCCGACACCAAGATTGACCGGCCTGCCCAGGTCCACGTCCTGATCGGTGGGCTCAGATGTGACCTGAGGCGGATCCTTTGCCGCCGGTAGTGCGGCGATGGCAAGCCGGACGTCCGCATCGCCATGGAGCGTTTGCAAGCCGGCAATCTGTGAAACGGTGGTGCCAAATGTTCCAGAGACCGCTGCAGCGGAAAGTATGGTGAAAAAATTTCCCGGGCGCGGAGCAAAACCATCGATCGTCTTGACTTGAAGCAGCCCGCCAGGTATCGCGATGCCGGTGATGTTCAGCGTGTCGAAACGGCCGGATGCGAGCCCCGCGAGGTCGATCACGAGCACGCCGCCCGCAGTCTGCGTGAAATTTCCCTCGATGAGGAACGTGCCGATTGGATTGCCGGGAACGATCGAAGCGTCGGACAGCACATTGCCACGAATGGTTCCGGAGCCTGTCAGCGATCCGCCTTGGAAGTCCACGATCGGCGCGATCAGCGTGGTGCCTGACAGAATCGTAGCGCCAGAGAGCTGGGTCAGACGCGGAAAGCTCAGGATGCCGCCCTGCACTTCGAGCTGGCCCTGGTTGACCAAGGGCGCGCCGACCTTTGATTCGCCGGTATCCGGACCTTTGATGATCGTACCGCCAGGCCGGTTTACGAAATTGAAGCCTCCCTGAACGTCGATCAGGCTCGTTGGCAGGCCGCTGAGCTGGATCAATCCATTCTTCTGGTTCTCAATGGCGGCTCCGCTGCCGACAACCAGGGGCGCACCGGCCTCCCACTTGATCGAGCCGCGATTGAACAATCTCCATGCGTTGAGCCCGGCACCCCGCGCAAGGCTCATGGTGAGCGTCGCGCCTTCATTGATGTCCAGAAGACCAGGCCCGCCACCGGCACCCACCAGTTGAGTTCCATCAAACGCGGCGGTGGTCCATCGGAACAGCGCTCCCGCAGGTGCGTGCAGAGTTCCAGGACCGGTGATTTGTCCGGTCAGCTCAACCTGTGGCCCCGAAACGATCGCGCCGGCCTCCAGGTTCACAGCACCGACGCGGGCCAGCCCTTCTCCTGTGAATCGCGCCCCATTGCCGAGACGTGAGCCGCCACTGATGGCGAGAATCGCGGCCTTGAGGATCTGAATTTCGCCCGTGATACGATCAGCGCTGGTGCCGGCACTGAAAGTGCCACCTTCGATACGGACCAGTCCGGCATTGATCAGGGGCGCATCGAACTGAATCGAATCCGCGTCCGGCCCCTTGATGATCGTTGCTCCATCGCGATTGAAGAAGCCAGGCGCGTCGGAAACTTTGAAGAGACTCCCAGCCATGCCACGCAGTCGCACGACTCCGCCCGGTAGATTGTCAATGGACGAACCACTTAGCAGCGCCATGGAGCCCGCTGAATTCCAGTGGATGGTTCCCTGATTCATGACCTGCGCTCCCGTCAACGAAGCCGTTCCAGAATTGGGTATCTGAACGTTCAGAGTACCGCCCGCATCGACACTTAAAGTGGCGGTGCCCGGCTGGGAGGCGACCGCCGCTCCACCAAAACTGCCTGTGGTCCAATTCAGATCCGCTCCGGTTGGAACTCTGAGGGTCCCAGTACCCGCGACGAGATCCAGCAACTCGCCATGCTGAAGAGACACATCGGCTCCAGGGCCAAGGATCAGACTTCCCAATCGGGTCATTCCTGGTCCGGTGAATCTTGCCCCCTTCAACAACCGTGATCCGCCACCGATACTGAGCGTAGCACCCGCCGAAGTCTGGAACTCGCCTGTGGAGTGATCGCTCCCTGTGCCGACGGAGAACACGCCGCCTTCGACGCGGACAATGCCATCGTTTTGGAGCGTTCCGCCAAAGGTCAGTGGCGCGGCATTTGGAGTTCTTGCGATCATCGCACCGGGCCGGTTGATAAAGGTGAAATCTCCGTTTTGTGTGAACACACTGGTGGCGGTTCCTTGGAGCCGCATCAAGCCGCCTTGAAGATTGTCGATGCTTGCCTTGTCAGCAGCGGCGAGCGGTGTTGATGCGCTCCAGAGGATCAGGCCGGAGTTGGCGATCTTCCAGCCGAACAAGCTCGAGCTGCTCGATAGAATCATTTCCAGCGTGGCGCCGGACTCGATCGTGAGGAGACCGGCGGCCTGGAAACTGCCGGTCGTCCATGACATCGTGCCGCCGGACGGAACGCGGAGCTGACCCGGACCACTGATGAGGCCGGCCACTTCAGCCCGCTGAACCGTGACCACGGCGGTCGCGGCGACAGTGACGTTGCCAAGGCGCGCGAGACCTGCGCCTGTAAATGAAGCTCCGTTGTTCAAGAGCGTTCCTCCACTGATGTCGAGCGTCGCGCCGGCGAGGACCGTGAATCCTCCGCTCGCCCGATCCTTGTCAGTCCCGGTCCCCAGCGTGCCGCCTTCGGCGCGGACGGTGCCTTCATTGATCAGGGGTGAATTGAATTGGAGCGTCTTTGTATCCGGCCCTTTGACGAGAATGGCCAAGGCACTGTTGAAGAAGACAAAAGTGTTTGGCTGCCCCGGGAATGGGGTCTCGCTGAGGTCGAATGGTTGCGAGGACATTCCACGCATCTTGATCGTGCCGCCGGACGAATTCTCAATGTTGGCGCCCCGGCCGGCCGCGAGCGTGCTGTCCGTATCCCAATTCACCAGGCCATGATTGCGCAACCTCCATCCGAAGAGCCGACCGGGCGCGGCGAGCTTGACGTTGAACGTGCCGCCGGCCTCGACCTCGATGGAGCCGGTCTGAGTCGGAGGGCCGCTTTCCTGAGATTGACCTCCTCCATCAAATCCTCCGAACGTCCAGTTCAGTTCGGCGCCGTTCCTGACGCGAATCGTTCCAACACCAGTGATAATGCCGCCAGAAAGATTCAATTCCCGGACACTGCGTTCGTCGTCCACGCGGACCACGCCGTTCGGAAGGAAAGCCCGGTCTTGCGGCCCCGGGATGCCAGCCGGTTTCCAGTTCTGCGGATCCAACCACTCGCCAAATTCTGTGATCCAGGTGTAGTCCGTCGGCACTGCGTTGTTGACCGCGAGGGTGAAGTCTTTCGTTGCGCTCTTGCCTGCGGAATCCGTCACGCGCGCGGTGAAGATGCTCACGCCCGGCGCTGTTGCGAGGCCCTGAATCTTGCCCTCGGTCGAGAGCGTGAAGCCTTCGGGGAGCTTGCCGCCGATGAGCTCAAAGGTGTAGGGAGGAACCCCTCCATTGGCGACGAGCGGCTGAACGTAGAGCTGGCTGGTGGAAGCCCGTGGAAGCGCCGGGGGAGTGCTGAACTCAACCGGAGCAGGCGAACCCGGCGGGACGGAAGCAGTGTAAACCTCGATCTCATGCACCTTGTAGAGGTTGACGTTCCCGCTGTTCGACTCAGCGAAGACGACGCGCAAGCCAGTGGCATCCTCGGCATCAAATGTGAGTGAAGCCCACCCATCTCCCGCCGGGCTGTTGTGAGTATCATCAAAAACCGCGGCTCCTCCCACGAACTTGGCGCGGATCAACTCCGTGCCATTAAATCCACTCGTGAGCCCTTTGACATCGCGCCAATTCCGCTGGCTCAGGGGGAGCGCTGTCTCGCTTGTGACCTGAATGGAAAGCGTCTTCACAGTGGAGCCGCCCGCCGCGCCGCTTTCATTGGATTTCCACAACCGCAGATGATTAACCCGCGCCACATCGAATCCCACGCCAAGGAACGCGATGCTCGTGTTGTTGTCCTCGGTGGTCCACGTGAAAGTTGTCAGGCTGCCGTCGATGGCGTTCGGGGGCGTGTTGTCGCTGATGCGCCCATTCGGAAAGCCTTCGACGACTTTGAGATTTACCGGATCACCGGCCGCGGAAGGTGGGCATTTTCCTCCGGTCCCGGCCAGGGCGATCTTGTTGAACTCATCCGGACCCAGCGCGCGCTGATAAATGCTCAGTTCATCAATCTGCCCGTCCATCTCGAAGCCTCCCCCGGCCCGGCTGCCAATGCGCAGCGGGCCGGGGACGTCGTTCACGGGCGTCGTGTCAAACTGATCCGCTCCGAGTTGCGCGCCATCGACGTAGAGGCGGACGGCGCTTTGCGAGCGTGCGATGCCAATGTGGTACCAACGGTTCGCCACCGGCGCCCACTCGGACTGCGCGGGATTGCTCGCCGAACCGTAAGCGAACGAAAGCAGGAAACCTCCCGTGGCTGGATTCGATTGAAGGCCGAATTCCCAGCCGCCCGGCTCGGTGCCCCTTTGGCGATGAATGAACGTCGTGGATTTGACCTTGTTCCATCTTACCCAAAGTTCGATCGAGAGATCGCTCGGGCCGAAGTTCCAGATCGGGGCATCCGGGACCGAGATGAAATCATCCACGCCATCGAAGAGAAATCCCAGGCCGGCCTCTCCTGGCGCGAAAGTGGCGCCGTTGTTGGGCTGGCCGGAGTGCAGGCCCAGGGTGTCATCCGCGTTCCCCTCGGCGCGCCACCAGGCGATCATGCCGCCGGGGACCGGCTGGCAGGGGACGCCTCCGGTTCCCTGAGCCAGAACCGACGCCGAGACCAGCATCAACAACAAGTTGAGAAGAGCGCGGGCAGAAATTCGAGCAATGCGCGACATGCGGCGATGATGGAATCGCGAATGCACTTTTACAACCCTGAAGGAGTGAGGTGGACGCGCGGCGGTGCATCCACAAGTTGTCGGTAGATGAGCGCGGAATTCATTCTGCCGGACCGCGGAAACGGAACCCGCACCTTATTCTTGTCCGGGCTCCGGAGGACTCGCACCTCCCTGCGGAATTCCGCGCTCCGACACCACGCTTGGTCACGCCCTATCTTGAGGTCCTCTCGTTACCGACAACTTCGAGAGGCACCGGCAGAAGCATCTGTTGCTCTTCTTTTATCCTAAAAACAGATGTTCGGATTCACAGAAGGAAACGAGGGACAGTAACTTCGACAGACATTCCCCGGCGATCCGCGCTCACCCAGCCGGTGAAGTCCGGGAGACCAAGAAAACCCAGCCAAATCCTTCTCACTTAGTTTACTTTGTTACCTTCTGTTCAAATCAACTGCTGTTTTCAGGTTCAATTGACTCACTGCGCCGTTCCAAAAGGCAGCGGGACGATGGTTGCGGATGTTTCCCCCGACTGGCTGCGAAGCGTGAGTGTGGCTCCGATTTGATTGGTTTCGCGGCGCACATAACCGAGTGCGATATTGGCGTTGAGCAATGGGGAAGCGAGGACGCTGGTGAGGTAGCCGACTTCCTTGCCGTCTCTAAGAATCTTGTCGCCTTTCACCGGGAGCGGGGAAAGTCCGTTCGCAAGGCGGAGTCCGCGAAGAGCCTTGGCGACCTGCCCGTAAGTTCGGATTCGCGCGATGACTTCCTGTCCGATGTAGCAGCCCTTGGTGTAGCTGATCGCGGTTTGATCGATACCGGCTTCGGGAGGAAGATTGGTCTCGTCCATGTCCGCACCGTAACGCGGGATTCCCGCCTCGATGCGTGCCGCTTCGAGCGCACGCCAGCCGCAAACCGAGCCGCCGATTGGCCGGACAGCAGCAATGGCTTTGTCGAACACGGCTCCGAGACTCGCCAGCGGAACGAACAGATCAAATCCTTGAGAGCCGCAGCGAGCGTGACGAATGACGTAAATCTCACCATGAGTTTCATCCTTCGCCAAGACGTGCGTCCTCTCCTTCATCGGCAGCGTCGAAACAAGCCTCATCTGCTGCAACGCATCACTTGCGCGTGGCCCTTGAAGGCTCAGGAGTCCGTAGTGGGGCGCGACATCGACGATCTGGACCTCGTCCGCGATGATATATTTGTCGAGGCGTTGTGTGATGGCACCGGTCAGGCCGGGCTCGAAGTCGAGGAGGAGTTCATTCTCGAGCGCGTAGATGTTCAGATCACTGACCATCTTGCCCTTGGCCGTGACAAGTGCGGCATAGCAGCCATCGCCTGTCTTCAGTTTCGCCACGTCGTTCGTCACCTGACCGTTGAGGAACCTCTGGCGATCTCCGCCTACGAGGCAAAGGCGGCTGCGGCTACTCAGGTCGATGACGACCGCGCCTTCCTTGAGCGACCGGTGCTCGTCCAGAAAACTGCCGTAGTGATCAACAACTTCGAGGCCATCGATTTCTGCAAAGGTGCCGCCGAGTTGCTGGTGAAGCTCGTGAAGTGGAAGTGGGGTCATGGTGTGGGTAAATCGATGCGTGTCTGGTAGCGGCAATCCTAGCGCAGCGCCTTTCCGGACGCAGGGTCAAAGTAATGCGCGCTACCGATCCGGAGTGTGACCTGGATTGTGGCACCGTGTGTGAGTTGCACGTCCGGCGCCACGCGCGATGTCAGGCAGAGCGACCGCGCCTGCAATTGAAGATGGGTTTCGTGACCGAGTGGCTCGATCCGATCTACAGTGGCTTCGAAGTCGAAATACTGCTCCTGGACACCAGTCAGTTGGTGAACACGAACGTGCTCAGGCCGGAGCCCCATCAGAATGGGAGTTTCAACATGGGCGCGGAGGGCGACATCAGGAACGCCCGGCAGGAAGACTTTTATTGCGGGTTGATCATCTGATTCGCTGACGAACAACCAGCGCGCTCCATCAGGAACAATGCGTCCGGGAATCAGGTTGATGGCCGGCGTGCCGATGAAGCCTGCGACGAAGGTGTTGATCGGATGATTGTAGAGATCGAGCGGCTCGCCGATCTGTTGGAGCTTGCCCTGGTGAATGACGGCGATCCTATGGCCGAGGGTCATTGCTTCGACCTGATCGTGCGTCACGTAAATCATGGTCGTCCCCAGGCGGCGATGAAGTGCCAGCAATTCACCCCGGAGCTGCGTACGCATCGGCAGGTCAAGATTGGAGAGCGGTTCATCCAGCAGGAACACTTTCGGCTTGCGAATGATCGCGCGCCCTACAGCCACTCGCTGTTTCTCGCCGCCCGACAGGTCCGCCGGCATCCGGTCCAGAAGAGAGCTTATCCCGAGAAGTTCGGCAGTGGCGCGGACGGCACAGTCAATCTCAATGCTCGGTAATTTTCGCAGCTTCAACGGAAACGCGAGATTGTCGCAGGCTGTCATGTGGGGATAGAGCGCGTGATTCTGGAAAACCATCGCCACATCACGATCCTTGGGATCGACATCGTTCATCACTTGCGAATCGATGGAGATGGTCCCCGAGGTCGGGAACTCGAGTCCTGCGATCAATCGGAGGAGGGTAGATTTCCCCGAACCGGATGGCCCAACAATCACCAGCAGCTCTCCCGGCCGGACATCCAATGAGATGTCACGGAGCGCTTGTATCTCCACCCTTTTAGATGGATGAAAAGACTTGCTGACGTTCTGAACGGTTACCGGGGCCATGGTGAGCAAGTTTGTGAGGCGAGAGTTGTTCCGTCGAGATCCTCGATTCGATGCGATTCAAACTTGTCGCAACTTCATGCTAACGGCGAAAAACAATGTGCCGGCATCCTGAACCACAAAGAGATCGGCGAAGTCATCCTTTCCTTTGAACGAAGTCTGGTCCAATGGTCCGGCCTCTGTCAGTGCGAAGGAAACGTTTTGCCAGGGGGCGTCGAGCGAAGGCCGCGACAAGACTTCATACTCGATGTTTTGAAAGCCTAGGAAATTGAGTTTCACGCGACCGGGAGCGGTTTGAAGCGCAGAGCTGGTGACGGAGAATCCGCGGTCGGGAACTTCGATGGTGAGCGTATCCACTCCATCAAATCTCGTGACGAATCGCTGAAGCGGAGCACTTGCGGGTCCTGAAATCCGGGTCCCATCGAATGCGAATCGGGAATTGTGGCAGCGACATTGGGTGATCCGGGTTGTCGCATTGGCGATCGGCAGGATGCAGTCTTCGTGAGTGCAAGCTGCGTTGAGCGCGAAGTATTGGTTCTTATCGTCCCGGTTTACGAAGAGGACCGGAAAGATGCTGTTGTTGTTGGTGCCGCTGACCACGCTGGTGCTGATCCGGACGGAACCAAATGCTTTGCCAAGGGCGGCGAAGTCCGAGACTTTGATTTTGAGGACAGCGGTGGAGTCATCCACTGTTGGGCGGATGTCGCCCAAAACAACGCCAGTCCAGGGAGCTTTCAGCGCGGATGAAGTCGCGCTCAAGATGACGAAGGTCTTGATGAAGTTGCGGCGATTGATTCCTGGCGACGGCTCGTTGCTCAACATGGGGAGACTTTAACTGACATGTCTCCCGACTCCAATCAGGATTCACCAGGCAATGTCGTAATCTTGCTCCTCCTCATAGTCATGATCTCTCGGCGAAAGGGATTAAGAGCATGAACAAGATTAAGACTCTGCCATTCATCAGGCTTTCTCGACATCCGGTTGTCTGAATGGCAACGTGACGCCGTGAGTTCGATAAAGCTCGGTCAATTGCGAGAGTTGCTGCGGTCCTATCAATCGTGCCTCGTCGCGTACTCGGGCGGCGTGGACTCGGTCTTCCTCGCGTATGTGGCGCATGAAACCCTTGGCGATCGCGCGCTGGCAGCCATTGCCGACTCGCCCAGCCTTCCGCGCCGGGAGCTTTCCGAGGCGCTGGAGATCGCAGAGCAATTCGCTTTTCCAGTGCGTGTTGTGCAGACCAGTGAATTTCAAAATGCCGAGTACCTGGCGAACCCAACGAACCGTTGCTACTTCTGCAAGCACGAACTCTTCACGGAACTGGCGCCGCTGGCCCGTGAAGGAGGATTCGCGGTCGTCGCGTATGGCGAAAACGCAAGCGACATCGGTGATCATCGGCCTGGAGCCAGGGCGGCTTCCGAGTTTCAAGTCCGTGCTCCGCTGAAGGAGGTTGGACTGACGAAGGCCGAGATCAGGGAACTATCCGCGCAGTTTGGACTGCCGACAGCTGACAAGCCACAGCTCGCCTGCCTGAGTTCCCGGATTCCCTACGGCGAAGCGGTCACGCCTGAGAAACTGCGGATGATCGAGGAAGGGGAGAATATTCTGCGCGACCTGGGCTTTCATGATGTGAGAGTCCGGCATCACGAGTTGAAGGCCGGCCACCTGGCGCGGATCGAAATTGGGGCGGCCGAAATGAAGCGGATCTTCGATGTGTTCGAGCAAGTGAGCGCGGCGTTGAAGAAATCAGGATACCAGCACGTGACACTGGACCTCGAAGGTTACCGAAGAGGAAGCATGAACATTGGGTTTACGCTTCCTCCGCCCGCTCTCGTGAAGCGCCAGCCTTCTTGAATTTCGTCCCGCCCTTGGTTTCCCATTCCGCCGCAGTGAGGTACCCGGCGTCGATGGTGAGCGTCGTGCCGGTGATTCCCGACGAGTCTTCGCAGCTCAAATACAAAATCGATTTCGCAACGTCACGGGGCGTCAACGGGATGCCCATCGGAACGCGGCGCAAGCGGGTCGCGAGGGCTGCTTCAGGATCGGGCAGGACGTTCAAATGTTCGCGCAACATAGGAGTGTCGGTGATCCCCGGACAGACGCAGTTGCAGCGGATGCCGTCCGCCGCGTAATCGAGCGCGATGGATTTGGTCAGGCCGACGATGGCGTGCTTGGTGGTGGTATAAACAGGAGTCAATGCCTGACCGACAAAACTGCTGATCGAGCCGACGTTCACAATCCAGCTTTGCCCGGCTCGGCGCAGATGCGGCATCGCGTGTTTCACGGAAAAGAACATGGACTTCACATTGACCGCCATGACCCGATCCCACTCGCGTTCGGTGTACTGGTGCAGCGGTTTGACGTGAACCATCCCTGCATTGTTGACGAGAATATCCAGCTTCCCGAAACGCTCGACTGTCAGCCGAATGGAATCGCGCACCTGCTGTTCGTTGCTGACGTCGCAACGAATCGGGAGGGCTTCGCTTCCTTCGGCCTTCACTCCGTCAGCAATGCGTCGGCTCAATGCCAAACGCCGACCCACGAGCGCGACTTTCGCGCCTTCGCACGCGAACAACCGCGCCGTCGCCTCGCCGATGCCAGAGGTCGCTCCGCTGATCCACGCTACTTTGCCTTCGAGTCTGCTCATAGAGTTGATGAGACACTTCCAAGACGGTGGGATAGAACGAAGTTTGGTGCAACGATTTTGACTCCGGCAAGACGCGAGTGCATCAGTTCGGAACATGAGAGGGTAGCCACATTTCTCGGCGGATGGTACGCGCCATGGAAGTAATCCGGAACCATCACGCCAACAATTGACAGCCCGTTCCGGCCAACTACTTTTACCAAATATGGCAATCAGGACGATACCCGTCGCGCTGCCGGACGAATTGCGCTGTTACGTCGAGCGGAAGGTCAAGGCCGGACGCTACCTCGACGTCAGCGAAGTGGTCAGCGAAGCCCTTCGCCAGATGGAAACAGCCGAACTATCCACCGAGCTGGAGCAATTCCAAAGCGCCCTCACGGGCGGCCACAACCGTGCCGAAACGGAGTCGGAAATCCGCCGCGTTGAGCGCTCCGTCAAAGCGGGGCGCGGAGAGTGACTGTCATCGTCTTTGATACGGGCGTGCTCATCAGCGCTATTGGATGGCGCGGCCCGGCCCATCGTTCTCTGGCGCTGGTGGCTCAACGGCGTTGCCGTCTGGCGGTGACTGCCGACATTCTCTCTGAATACGAAACGCGCGTGCCATCCGTTCTCGCCACCGAGGCACCGCGAGCCAACGCGAGCGGAGCGCTGGCGTGGGTCCGGGCCAAAGCGATGTGGGTGGAACCAGCTCCACTGGGCAAACGTCGATCTCGCGATCCGAAGGATGAACGATTCATCGCGGCCGCCCTTGCCGCCAAGGCGAAAGTGATCGTCAGCTACGATGAAGATTTGTTGGCGCTCGAAAAACCTTTCGGCATTCCCGTCATGCGACCCGCAGCGTTTTTGGCGTGGATGGAGGACCATGCTTAGCAATGCTCAACCTGCATCCTCCTCACCGATATTTTCGCCACGGGCAAATGTTGGCAGGAGTGCGGACCGCAGAAGCAACACCGTGAACGCCTGCACACTTTAGATCCCGCCTTCACAGATTGAGCACATTCGAAACCGCTCCCATTTTGCCTTGAATCGCGGGCTGTCGAAGACTTCGGGGTTCACAGCGGTGCGCGGCTTTGTCCCAAGCGAAAGATCCACCATCACCTGGCACGCGGCCCGTCCCATGTCACGAAACATCTCGTCTGTCCACGCGATGCTGTGGGGCGCCAGCAACACATTGTCCAGCTCCCCAAATCGATGGGGTGAAGTGACGGGTTCCTGCTCGAAGCAATCGAGAGCGGCTCCCGCGATGCGCCCGTCCTTGAGCGCCGCGAACAAGGCATCCTCGTCCACGATCCCACCACGGGCGGTGTTAAGGAGATACGCGTCCGGTTTCATCAGCGCCAGCTCCCGCGCTCCGATGAGGCCGCGAGTCTTCCCGGTCAACGGGCAGTGGATCGATACGAAATCCGACTGGCTGAACAACTCTTCCAGGCTGACAAGGCGCGCCCCGCACTTTGCAGCGCTCTCCACGTTGAGGAAGGGGTCGAAAGCCAGAGGCTGGTTCATGCCGAACCCTCGCAACAGCTCAATGGTTTTGCGCGCGATGCCGCCGAGCCCGACGACTCCCAACGTGCGTTCGCGCAGTTCCCGGCCCATGTACTTCGACCGTTCATCCCATCGGCCGGTGCGAAGGAGTCCGTCCTTGATCCGCATGTTATGACTCAGGGCGATCATCCATCCGATGGTCGCCTCGGCCACGGGTCGATCCACCGCGCCAGCTGTGATGGTGACGAGCACGTCCGCGGCGGTGCAGGCGTTGACATCCACCGCGTCATAACCGACGCCAAACCGTGCCATGACGAGCAGATCCCCGGCATCCGACACGCTTTCCGCCGTGACCGATGGCGTCAGGACGATCACACCTTGAGCACCCGCAATCTGATCCGCTCCGATTTGCTTTCTATGCTCTTTGAAGACCTGCTGTTTGATGTGCGAATGATCCTTGAAAACTGAAAGCCCGAGATCGCGAAACTTCGGCCTGCCAGCGCTGTCGTAAAAATCAGCGGTGAGGGTGACGATGAAATTCGAAGCACTCATGGTTTGATTCCTTTGGGGGTCATCTCGGGAGCAAGCGTAGGCAAAATGCCCCTGTCTTGTCCAACGATGCCAAGCGCCGCGTGAAGACTGCGCAGGAGCAGCCCGCTATCCGAACCAACACCCAGCATGCGAAACCCCTGATTGCGTCGCTCGGTCAGATTCTCATTGCTTGTTGCGATGATGCCGCAGTGCTTCCCATGAGCGCGAAGCGTGTCCTTGATCGCCAGAAGTTCAGCGGCGATCCCAGGCCCTTCCCATTGTCCACGATAACCCGCTGTCGAGGAGTAATCAGCCGGGCCGAAGAAGAAAATGTCCGCGCCATTGACCAGGCAAAGTTCGTTGATGTTACGGCCAGCGGTCACGGTTTCGATGATGGGTACGACCATTACATGATCGTTGGCCTCTTGAGTGTGCTCCATGAGGCACTGTCCCCAACCCGTGGCTCGCTCCGCGCCGATGCCCCGGACACCCTCCGGTGGATACATGGCGAACGCCACCGCCTCTTTGAGTTGCTGCGCGGTCTCGATCCAGGGAACGACGATGCCGTCCGCGCCGATGTCCAGGACGCGTTTAATCAGGCCGCCGTTCAACTCGGCGATGCGCACCAGCACAACTGTTTCGCTGCGGACGGTCGAGCGGATGTGCTCGAGGATTTCCTTCCAATCGAGGTGGCCGTGCTCGGCGTCGATGACGATCCAGTCAAGACCAAGCGCGACCGCCATTTCAGTAATGCTCGCGGACTCCAACGTGACCCAGAGTCCGTAAACAGGTTGATCTGTGGCCAGTTTTTCCCGGAGCTTCTTGATGGCGGAGGTTTTCATTATTTGTCGCAATGAACGGCTGTTGTAAGAAAGGAGCAAAACTGACGACGAAACGAGCGCATGATCAACGCCAAGGTTGCACGCCTGAGGCATCGCTCCAACTGGGGATCGGCGATTGAAGTCCGCCTTCGATCCAGAGGAAGCGGCCATTGACTGCGGCTGCTTCATCGCTCAACAGGCGGAACACCAGATCAGCCGCCCGCTGCGGATCGTCACCGCCGGTCTGTTCCACCCACCCGACCCATTTGCGATAGCCGTCCGCTTCCGGCCCCATCCCTTCTGCTTCGGCACGAATGGCGGACCACATCTCCGTTTTCACATCGCCGGGGTGAAGGACATTCGCGGTCACGCCCGTCCCTTCCAGTTCGGCGGCGAAGTGTCGCGTGAATTGATTCAGGGCCACCTTGCTGGTGCCGTAGGCACTGTTGAGAGGGCCGGGCGGATGGAGTGAAGCCGCGGATGTGAAATTGATGATCCGGCCCCACCTCGCCTGGATCATTCCGCCGACAAAGGCGCGACAGGTGAGATAAGGGCCGAACAGATTGACCGCCATCGTCTGAATCCATCGTTGTGGATCGCTGTCTTTGACGAGTTGGATCGGTCCGAAGATTCCCGCAGCATTTACAAGTATGGAAACCAACCCAAGGCGTTGTTCAATCTCCCGTTTCAACTCCTCGACGGCTTCGAGCCGGCTGACGTCGGATGGAATAGCCAGTGCTGATCCACCGGCCTGGTTGATCGTTCGCACGGTCGCGTCGAGCTCTTCCTTGTTGCGGGAAACTGCCACCACCTCCGCTCCGTTCCCGGCCAGATGGATCGCTGTCTGCCGGCCAAGGCCGCGCCCTGCTCCGGTGACCACGGCCACCTTGCCCTTCAACGAAGACTTCACTTTGATTTCGCCTTCACCTTTGCCTTGGTCTTTCCTGCCGCCGTCTCCAAACGAAAAATCTCCCGCAACGGACCGGCATCGACCTTTCCATCCGGGCGGAATTGCATCAGCGGTTTCATGCACTCGGCCCACTTGTCGTGAATCTTGGAACTCCACAAGTTGTCCCACGCTTTTTCATCATAGATCTCGGAGTAGAGAAAAAGCTGCAGATCGCTCTCGAAAGTGGTGATCCGGGCGATCCCGCACTTCTCGATTTCCCGCACGAGCTCCGGCCAGATGTTATCGTGATAATGCTTGTACTTGGCGAACGCCCCCGGCTTCAGTCGCAAGGTAAAGGCGCGACGAATCACCGATGACTTCTTCTTCTGGATTCGTGATTTCACTTTAATCCTTTTGGTAGTGTTTGGCGGTTCCGATCATGATCGTCAGGGAGACGCTGACTGTCAGCGCAGCACTTCGCCCTTCTTTCCGCCGCCGGGCAGGTCGAGCAAATAAATCTGATTCACGGTCTTGAAACGCGCGTGGTCGGTGAATTCCCAAACGATCTGCTTGTCTCGCGTCACTTCAAACGCTTGGGGTTGTTTGCCCATGAACTCACCGGGAAGATAATTGCATACGATCGTGTTTCCGTTCGGCAGACGCTGGCATCCCGCGGGCAGTCGCAATGAATTTCCCGGCACTTCATTTCCTCCTAGCTGCCAGGCAATCTTCAAATCCTTGTCGAGTTCGATGACTTTCCCCGCCGTTCCAAGAGTGATGAGAAGATGTCCGTCGGGGAGCTTGATGGCCGCGTGCGGAAATCCGTCCACAGGAATTTCCCGGAGGAGGGTTCCTTCGGGTGAAAGTTCCACGATCTTCTTCTCGTCCATGAGGCAGACCCAGTAATGGCCATCCGTTGTTTTGCGTGTACCACGGAACTGGTGGCCCATGTTCTTGGCTTGCGAAGCGACTTTGATCTCCTTCGCGATTTTACCGTCGCGCCCGGCCTCAACCAACCTTCCGAGGCCACATTCAGCCACAAGCACACGTCCATCCGGCAACGGTTGACACGAGTGGCATTGCGCGTTTTCGGGCGCCTTGTATTCCCAGACGATCTGCCTGGCGGCAGACACCTCCTGGGCGCCGTTACGATAGCAGACGAGCACGTTGCCATTCGAGAGCATCCAGCAATCCTGCGGCGTCTGCACGGCAAACTCCCACTCCACCGAACCATCCGCCGCGACGATGGCGACCTTGTTGCCCTGGTAATCACAGCACAGCAAACGATGGCGCGTCGGTGTCGCGGCCTTTGATTTCAGGTGGAAACCTGTCAAAGCAAGCCCAAGCGCGGCAGCGGTTCGACGCGTGAAGTCGCGCCGAGTGAGGAGTGATGATGGTGTCATAGCATGGTTCTCAAAAAGGAATTGGCCGACATTAAGCAGCACGCTTCGTATCGGTGCGAGATCAAATTTCTCCGCGTCGTCGTGGGCCGTGCATCCGCAGGTTGTCGGTGGAGCGCGACTGTGCTGAAAGCCAGTCGCAGCAGTACCCATGGCTCGCCCTCACACCAAATCTACTGCGGCTGGCTCTGCGCACACAACCGCGCTCCTGGCTGACAGCCAAGTTCACCGCCAACTTGTGCATGCACTGCGTCGTGTGCGTAAAAATGTTTCACGACGTGACTCCCGCCAATTGGAGAATGGACAACACCCAACAGGCTCTTTCAAAACTGTAGCAAGGAACGTCTGCTCGCTCTGACTTTCGAAATGTTTGAGCCGGCTCACGTCTGCTGCTACGGAGTTTTGAAAGAAGCTCCCAAAAGAGGGCATTCGCACTCACAGAAATTTTCAGTGAAAGATTTTTTCGATTCCGGCGATAACATCACCGGTGCAAAGCGTCCCGAAACCGGCGCGGGAGGATGAATTCCTCCCGACGCGCAACAGCCTGCTCAGCCGCCTCAAACGCTGGGATGACCACGAGGGCTGGCGCGAGTTTTTCGACACCTACTGGAAATTCCTCTATTGCGTCGCCATCAAGGCCGGCCTTTCGGACCAGGATGCGCGAGACGTGGTGCAGGAAACCGTCGTTGCCGTCGCCAAAGGGCTGCGCGAAGGGCGCTTCAAAGCCGCGGAAGGCGGCTCCTTCAAGGCCTGGCTGCAATTGATCGTCCGCCGCCGTGTCGCCAGCCGCCTGCGCAAACATTCCCTGCCGCTCGCAGAACACGCTTCATTCGAGGGCGACGGAACCCCGCGCACACCGGTCGCCGAGCGCGTGCCCGATCCCGCCGCCAGCGTCGTGACCGAAATCTGGGATGAGGAATGGGCGAAGAACCTCGCCGATGCCGCCATCGAGCGGGTAAAGACGCGCGTCAGCGCGAAGCAATTTCAGATGTTCGATCTCTACGTCCTCAAAGATTGGCCCGTGCGTGAAGTCGCGCGCACCCTCAAGGCGAACATCGCCCAGGTCTATCTCGCCAAGCACCGCGTCACCTCGCTCATCAAGCAGGAGACGGAGAAACTTCGCAAACGCATGGAGGTCGAAGGATGAACAGAGGCGAAAGGGAGAGAAGGGGAAAAGGAGAAAAGGAGCATGGTGCCATTCACTCGGCGACTGACAAAGGGTTCACCTCCGCCCCTTCTCCCCTCTGCTCTCCTGCTCACAACTCTCGCCGCACCTCACTGCTCAATCACTTTCTCGACTGGCTCCGGTCGAAAATGCCAATCCGCCGCTACCGTGTCACGCCTCGACAGAACAGCCGCGCCTTCCGCCGGTCGCTGCTGCGGGATGCCATGCTCGAATTGAAGCGCGACGCGGCGTTTGCCATACCGTCCCGACAGCGACAAACTGAGGCCCAAGCCCGATGAACTCCGATTCTGATGCCCGCGACCGGCTCTTGAATGAGATTGCCGGCACGTTGACGCCGCCCTCGCAGCCGCTGACGGATGTTCCCGCCGCACCGGCGCAGATCCCCGATCACGAGTTGTTCCGCCGCATCGGGCGCGGCAGCTACGGCGAGGTCTGGCTTGCGCGGAACGTCATGGGCGCGTGGCGGGCGGTGAAGGTCGTCCATCGCGCGGCGTTTGATCACGACCGCCCGTACGAACGCGAGTTCGCCGGAATCCGCCGCTTCGAACCGATCTCCCGCACCCACCCCAGCCAGCTCAACGTCCTCCATGTAGGCCGCAACGATGCCGCCGGGCATTTCTATTACGTGATGGAACTCGCCGACGCCACGCCCGGCGCGGCAGTTCAAAGTTCGATGTTCAAAGTTCAAAGTTCGCCAGCCTCAGCATCCGATGGCAACCGTGAAACGCCTCCAACTTTGAACCTTGAACCTGAAACTTGGAACTCTTACTCCCCCCGCACCCTCCGCTCCGATCTCCACCGGGGCCGCCTGCCTTGCGACGAATGCGTGCGAATCGGCCTCGCCCTGGCTACCGCGCTCGATCACTTGCACCGGCATGGCCTCGTTCACCGCGACATCAAACCGTCGAACATCATCTTCGTGAACGGCATTCCCAAACTGGCGGACATCGGACTCGTGGCCCGCGCCGAGGCTACCCTCTCGATGGTCGGAACCGAGGGATACGTGCCGCCCGAGGGCCCCGGCACGCCGCAGGCGGACATCTTCAGTCTGGGCAAAGTGCTTTACGAGATGGCCACCGGCCGTGACCGCCAGGATTACCCGGAACTGCCCACCAACCTGATCGAAGCCCCCGTCGCCGAACGCGCCCAACTCACCGAACTCAACGAAATCATCGTCCGCGCCTGCGCCTCCGACGCGAAGCAACGCTACCAGACCGCCGCCGAACTCCACGCAGACCTCGCCCTGCTCCAGAGCGGCAAATCGATCAGCCGGCTGCGCAACTTCGAGCGCCGGTTTCAATTTCTCCAGCGGGCAGGTGCGGTGGCGGCCTCCGTTGCCGTGATTGTTGGCGCTCTTTATTTTTGGCAATCACGCCAAACCCGGATGATGCAGGGACTGGCGGAGGCCAAGGGTCGGCTCGCCAACGAAAATGGCCGCCTCGCTTCGGAGAATCGCCAGCGGTTGCTGCAACTCCAGTCCGCGAATGGAATCCAGGCGTTGAACTCGGGAAACCGGGCTTCCGCCGCGCTTTGGTTTGCGGAAGTGCTCAACCAATCGGACGGAGACGCAGCCTCCGAGCGCCGGCAACGATTCCGACTCGGAACGTTGTTTCGTGAGATGCGCAAGCCGGTCAGCTTGCTGACATTCAGTTGGGAGGACGTTGAGGCTTGGCCAACGTCCGATGGACAAAAGCTTGTCGGCACGGCGAAGAGCCCGAAGCGCGAAGACGGCTCGGTCGTCAGCGAGATTCGCGTCTGGAGCACTGACGACTACCGGTCTCTCATTACGTTGGGCCTGACAAGCTCGGTTCCAGCCGTGGTCAGTCCGAGCGGTCGATGGGCGATTTCGTCGGACAAGCTCGCCGTGCGGCTCCACGATGTGACAGCCGGGATTCAAGTGCCTGAGCGTTTGGAGATCGACGGCTTCAGCGGCGTGTGCGCCTTCAACAAGGATGAATCGAGGGTTGCGCTGACGGAGGGGAACGGGACTATCGTGCGTATTTTGGGAGTGCCGTCGGGCCGCTTGGCGGCAACGCCACTGGTCCACAGCAACAGAGTGCTATCAATCTCCTGGGATCCACAAATGCGCTGGCTCGCAACGGGAACTCGAATTGAGCGCTCACCTGGGCTTCCACGCGGGCAGGCCAGAATCTGGGATGCCCGGACCGGACAGCCACTCACAGACTGGCTCGACCATGAGTATCCGATTCAACTGCCGGTTGTCTTCAGTCCAGACGGCGCGCGTGTGGCGATATTTGGCTTTTTTCCCACGGGCATCACTTCCGGGCAATATCCCGGATCGGTCCAGGTGTTGGAGTTGCCATCCGGCAAGCCGAAATTTCCTCCGCTCGTTCACTCGGAGTTGGTGTTTGGCGCTGCCTTCAGCCCGAGCGGTCGCTACTTGGCCACCGCATTACCGCGCGAGGTCAGAGTTTGGAACGCGCACACCGGGGAACCCGCCCTGCCCGCGCTGACACATGGCAGCATTTACTACAGCATCGAGTTTAGTCCCGATGGCACCCGGTTGGTGGCTGGCGGCCGGGAAGAAGTCCGCATTTGGGATGTCCGATCCGGTAAGACGCTGGAGTTCTTTTCGGGGCCGATTCACTACAAATCGTGGCCTCATTTCACACCGGACGGACGCCGGCTGGTTACGACCACGGCTCTGGGCCGCGTTCAGGTTTGGGATTTGGCCACGCTCGAGCCTGCGCTGCCCGAGTTCGATAGCGGCGAGGGTGAACCGAACATCTGGACCTCATTCTCTCCCGATGGCCGAAGCGTGGTCGTCGCGGGAGCGAACGGCAGAGTGCGGCTCTGGAACGTCGAATCAGGCAACCCAATAGGAAAGCTGATGACCCCGGCCGAACCGCCGGGGCAGCCAGCGTTGTTCACGACAACGGAGTTTCGCTCATCATGGAGTTCGGACGGCAATTGGCTCGCAGTTCCAACCCACGGACGGGGCGTGCGTGTCTGGGACTTGACGAACGGCACCGAACGGTTGACACCCCTCCAACATTCGGGAGCGTTGTTTGCCGAGTTCAGCCGTGACAGCAGCAGGCTACTGACCGGCGGGTCCGATGGCACGGCGCGGATTTGGAACGCCACCATCGGCGCTCCATTGGAGACGCCACTGCAACACAGCAACACGGTCTATGCCGCGCGATTCAGTCCAGACGGACAGCGCATCGCAACGGCCAGCCTGGACAGCACGGCGCGACTCTGGGAGACCGCCACCGGCGCACCGCTCGGGCCGCCGATACGCTTCAACGATCGCGTTGGCACGGTGAACTTCAGTCCCGATGGGACACGGCTGGTGATCGGCGGCGCGATGAAGACCGCGACCATTCATGATACCCGAAGCGGTCAGCAAGTGACGCCGCCACTGCGTCACGCTTTGTCGGTCATGGTCGCCCGGTTCAGTCCAGATGGACGCCGTGTCCTGACCGGCAGCGAAGACAGGACCGCCCGCATCTGGGACGCATCGACCGGCCAGCCCTTGACCCCGCAGCTCGTTCACGAAGCCGAAGTCGTCTCCGGCGAATTCAGCGGCGATGGAATACGCGTCGTCACCGGCAGTTCGGATGCCACGGCGCGCGTTTGGGATGCACTCACAGGCGAGCCGATCAGTCCCTGGCTGAAACATGCCAAACCCGTCCTGCGCGCCAGCTTCAGCCCGGATGCCCACCGGTTGGTCACCGTCACAATTGACGGAGCTCAAGTCTGGGACGTGGCACCGAGCGATGAGAGCGCCGAAGTGCTGGCCGCCACCACTCGACTGTCCGCCGGAGCTCAGATCGGCATCGGACAGCAGGTTGAAAGACTTTCGGCTGAAAGCCTGGATGCGGCGTGGGCGCTAGCCTCCTCTCAATTGAAACTGGCGGCGGCGGCTTCACCGGAAGTCGAAGCGCGCTGGCATCGCCGGCGCACCGCCCTCAGCCTGCGGCTACAGGACTGGTTCGCGTCGGAGTTTCACGCCCGGCGGCTGGTGCAATTGCAGCCGGAGGACGCGGAAGCCAAGGCCAGCCTCGCGCGCGTCATTGCGATCAAGCCGTCACCTCGCGATCCCTCAACTCCGCCGGAGCTGATCGACCTCTCAGACTATTACAACGCTTCGCTCGCGGTCTGCTGGCATCTCTCCGATCCAGGCAACGATCTGAGTGAATTGCCACGCGGCGTGCAAATGTTTGCGGGCACTCGCTTCGACGTGCGCGGACTGGTGCAAGTCCAGGGCGAACTGTCACAAGCCCAGGCCGACAAGTGGCGTTATCCGTCACGAATCAAGGGCATCGGGGTCCATCGCAAGTTGACCCGGCTTCAATTCCTCCATGCGGTCATGGGCCGGCAATATCCCACGGGGACACCGGTCGGCCATTACCTTGTCCACTTCGCCAATGGCCGACGAGAGGAGATCCCCATCCTATACAATCGAAATGCCACGGACTGGTGGGAACACGCGGAACTGCCGCAAGAGTTGCCAGAGGCGGCAGTGGCCTGGCGGGGCGCCAACGCGGCATCGAGACGGGACGGCAAGAGCATCCGCCTTTTCAAACTGACTTGGAACAACCCTTCGCCCGACGTGGAAGTCGTACGGGTTGATTTCGCAGCGGAACAAGGGGATCCATTCCTGGTCGCTCTCACTGCCGAATAGTGCTGGAGATCGAGAGCGCACGCCGCGGGCGTGCGCTCTCGCACCAAATAGGGGAAGGCGCATCCAAATCGTGGTAGGGTCGTTGCGCTGCGACGACCAGCGCCGCGTGCAGCGGCGCATGAGCTTCCGGTCAGGGATGCCCTCGCAAAGTAATTGTTCCGGCCCTGCACGGGCCGGTGGTAGTCGCAGTGCAACGACCCTACCGAAATCTGGTAATCTCAGATGCGTCTGCCCCGCTCAGCAATTCTCATTTTGGCGCAGCGCGGCTGCGTCGAAGACCAGCCGCAGCGCGTGAAAACAAACAACGGCCTGGTTTTATGTGGGCGTGCTGCGGCTGGTCGAAACGGCACAGCCGCGCTCCGGGCCAAAATGAGAATTGCTGTGCCCCGCTGCGGCTCTTTTGACTTACAGCCGTGTGTTGAGGTAAGATGGATTCATGACAAAAGTTGCGGAACACATCGCCCAGGAGTTTCGGAGCCTGCCAATCGAGGAGATGCTCGCGCTGCACGAGTCTTTGATCACGACAATTCAGGAGCGCGAAGAGGCGGCAGGATTGGACCCAGCCTTCAGAACCGACATCCAACGTCGCATCCGTGAAATTGACAGTGGGAAGGTGGAAGGCGTCGAGGCGTTTAAGGCGCTCGAACAAATGTAGATGCCTGGCTATCTCAAACCCGTTCGTCTTCATCCCGACGCGCGAGCCGAGTTGCAGGACTCGGTTTCTTTTTATCGCGAGCGGGGAGGTGAAAGGTTGGCGATGCAATTCAAGCGGCGCGTGGCCGAAGGATTGAGAGCCATCGCGGAGAATCCGGAACGCTTTCGACCGGATCCCGAGTTGCCGGAAGCGCGGAGGTTTCGTCTGCAACAGTTTCCTTTCTCACTCATCTATATTCACCGGCCCGAGCACATCTGGATCGTCGCCGTCGCACATGGAAGTCGCAGACCGGGTTACTGGAAGCAGCGTCTCTGAGCCTCCACCCGGTTTTGTCGCACGTTTTCGCGAGGTTCATCAGGCCCGCTGCTTACCCGCTCGATTAGGAGCTTTTCCAGGCGCCTGGTAACATTCCTTCGGGCCGCTGCGACCGGGGACCGGTCGCGTTCTGGTGGAAGCAACTCAAACGATCCCCAGCCCGACACGTTCCCGCGAACGCCACTTTCCGTGAAAGATTTCCGCCGTTGCTGCGATTACATCTGCGTGCCTGATAATGCACCATTGAAACCGACAATCCAACAAAGCCATTCCATTCCATGAAACCAAGTCTAGCCCTCTGCGCATTTGTCGCGACCGGGCTCCTTTCCGCCGTCGCACCACTCACAGCCCGTTCCCAAACCTGGCAGATGCTCCTACCCAGCCCCGGTGAAGCGCCGGAGGGATTGGGTGGTAATCTCCTGATTGATCCATTTCGTTCGAGTCCGGCGGCTGGAGTAATCCTGGCGATTCAAAAATCCAGCCTGGATGGCCCGGCGGTCCCCTCCATTCTGCGCCTCACTCCGACGGATGCTTCCTCCTCAGATTTCACCATCGAGCCGCTGGATGGCGGGCTGGTTGGCGGCCGGCTAGCTTACTTTCCAGGCGATGGACTTTACACCGCCGGATTTTCATCCACCACGACCGGCAGCAAAGAAAACGCCCAAACGATCATGAAATGGCATGTCCTCAGGTCCAGGGAAGCAGACCAAGGCAACTGGGGCACGTGGAAATATGAAGACAGCTATCAACTCACCGGCGTCACCAGGGGCAAGACCACTACCTACAACTCCCGTGCGCACGCCATCACCAGTGACAGTTCCGGTAACGTGTATGTTTGCGGCTGGGCAAACGATGGGCGCGTCAACCGCTGGATCATCCGCCGGAAGACTTCCTCGGGCTGGACCAAAGTTTATGATGCCGCGGCAACGGACAGCTACAGCATTCCGTACGGCATCCACTTCGTTCCCGCTGGCGGGAACAATCCAGCTCCGGCGCTGTTCGTCGCGGGCATTTTCAACAACCGTTGGACAGTGCTGCGGAGCTTGAATCAAGGGACTTCATGGTCGGCGTGGTCGGCGGTCGGACCTTGGCCGGACGATGGCAGCCTGGCGTCCGCCAATGATCTGGCCAGCGACAGCGACGGAAACATTTACGTGTGTGGCGTTCGTGGACGCGACAGCCGGAACCATGGATGGGTGCTGCGCAAGAGCAGCGATGGCGGGCAGAACTGGGTAACGTTGCTCGATCAACCCAGCACCACCGACAGTTGGGCGGTGCGGCTGGCGATTGACGCCGCGAATAATATCACCGTCGCCGGAGCGATTCACACCTCACTTTACACTCCGAAATGGACCATCGTACGCAACAGCCCGGGACAAGATTGGTCAGGCTCGCCGACAGCCAGTTGGGAAACACGCATCTACCCACTCGGGCAGAACACGCCCTCATCCTCCAAGGGACGCGGCATGGTGATGGATGCCGCCGGAAACATGTTCTTCACTGGAGATGTGATCGATTGGACTGATCCAGAGGATGGGACTCTCTATTCCGGCACGCGCGTCGGCCTGCTGCGCCTAGTACCAGCACACTGAACTCCGTCCAATGCATCGTCACAACTCGCCATCACTCCTCCATCTGTGAACCGCCGCAACTTCAACAGCAGTCTCTACCACTGGGTCATTTTCCTGGTGTATTTCGTCCTTGAACCACACGCCAGCGCACAGACTCCGGCCAGACTCGGTATTCAGACCTACGCGGGCCTGACCATCACCGGTGCGGTCGGCACCGTGTATTCGATTGAGCATGGCGCAGACTTCACGCAAACCAACTGGAAGTGCCTGGAGTTTTTTCAACTGCCCCAAAGCCCGTTCCTCTGGCTCGACAAGTCCGATTCGGCAACGGGCCAGCGGTTCTACCGGGCGGCGGAGTTTCCGGCTCCGACGAACATGGTATTCATTCCGCCGGGAACCTTTCGGATGGGGAGTTCCGTCGAAGAGAATCCATCCACGTCCGGCTGGGAAAGACCGCAAACAGCGGTGACAATCAGCCGGGGCTATTGGATGGGCCAGTTTGAAGTCACGCAGGCTGAGTATCAGAAAGTCATGGGGAACAACCCGAGTTACTACAAGGGCGCGGAGCGGCCGATGGAGAATGTGACGTGGCAAGAGGCTGTAAATTATTGCGCGAGGCTCACTCAGCGGGAGCAGTCCGCAGGGCGTATCCCGCAGAACAGTGCCTATCGTTTGCCGACGGAGGCGGAGTGGGAATACGCATGCCGCGCCTGGACCTCAACCAGGTTCAGTTATGGGGACGACCCGGACGCTTTGGCGCTGGGAAATTATGCGTGGTATTGCGTGAATAGTTGCGAAGGAACGCAGCCTGTCGGGCAGCTCTTGCCAAATCCATGGAGCTTGTACGACATCCATGGCAACGTATGGGAATGGTGTCTCGATTGGTGGTCGAACTCTTTGCCTGGCGGAACCGTTGTTGATCCAACGGGGCCGGTCACGGGTTCCGACCGCGTGATCCGTGGCGGTGGATACCCCTACGTCCCGGCAGATTGCCGGTCCGCCAGCCGCTTCCATACACCTCCGAACATGCGCATTCCCCGGAACGGCTTCCGAGTTGTGCTGACCGTAGGAAAGCCGTAGGCCAGGGACCGGGGCCGCGCAATACGACAATCCACACGTCCACCATCACCACAAACGAGTGCGCAACCTCCGTCCGTGGGCAGCTCAAATTCTTTCGACTGCGCGGGCTGTGAGTGGAACGCCAGCTTTCCAGGCAGGCGCCGTGACTGGATGGAAGGACTTCAAGCACGCGCATGGCTGGCTGCGAGGTCCAGCGGTACGCTGGAGGCCATGGCGTGCAGGAGTTCAACTTTTGTGGCCTCGCCATGTTGGAATTCGCGGACCACTTTGCCTTTCGAGAGGACGAACACGCGATCCGACAGGCCCAGGATTTCCTCGATCTCGCTTGATGTCATCAGGATCGTCATCCCTTGGGTCGCGAGTTGCCGGCACAGTTCATAGATTTCCCATTTTGCGCCTACGTCCACGCCGCGTGTGGGGTCGTTGAGGATCAGAATCGCCGGCTCTTTGGCAAGCCACTTGGCGAGGAGCACCTTTTGTTGGTTGCCGCCGCTGAGGTTGACGACCTTTTTGTTCTGGCTGTCGGTGGCAATGCCGAGGCGACGTACGTAGTGATCGGTTGTGCGGTGAACCGCCCGCTTGTCAATGAGCCCGAGCGCACTCAGCAGTTTATCGAGCACCAGCAGTGTGGCGTTGCGCGCGATCGACCAGTCCATCATCAATCCTTGCTCCCGCCGACTTTCTGGAATCAGCGCCCACCCACCCCGCATCGCCGCGAGGGGCGAATTCGGATGATAAGCCTCCCCGCGGACAAGGATCTGGCCGCTGGTCATGGGAGACAAACCAAAGAGAACGCGGAACAGCTCATCAATGCCCGATCCCTCCAGTCCCGCGAAGCCGACGATCTCGCCCGCCCGGGCGGAAAAACTGATGGGCCCGAGCCGCGGCACCTGGATCAATTCGCGCACCTGCAACACGATATCGCCCGGCGAGCTGGTTTTCGTCCGCTGAGGAAATGAACTGTCCAACTCCCGTCCAATCATGGCGGCGATGATTTGTGGGATCGTGGTTGCCGCCGTCGCATAGGTGCCTTGAAAACGGCCATCGCGCAAAACAGTGATGCGATCGGCGATGGCGAACACTTCCTCCAAACGGTGTGAAACATAGATGATCGTGATTCCCCGGTCCCGCATTCCGCGAACGATGGTGAACAGCCGTTGGGATTCAGGTTCGTTCAATGCTGAATTGGGTTCGTCGAGAATGATGAGTTGTGACCGCTGTTCGAGCGTGCGGGCGATCTCGACGAGTTGCTTTTCACCGATGTCGAGCGAGCCAACGAGTGCGTCGGGCAAGAAGCGCGCATCCAATTCAGAGAGCACCCGCCTGGTGGCTTCGCGCATTGCCGACCGATTCACCCAGCCGCAGCGGCTCATGCGCTCGCGATTGGCGAACACGTTGGCGGCGACCGTGCGGTGCGGGAAGAGGTTCAGCTCCTGAAAGACGATGCTGATGCCCTGGCGTCGTGCTTCGCGAGGATTTCGGAGTCGCACGGCGCGCCCCGCAAGGCGGATTTCTCCGTCGTCAGGCTCGTGGACACCGGCGAGGAGCGTCATCAGCGTGGATTTGCCCGCGCCATTTTCTCCGACCACCGCGTGGATCTCACCGCGCCGGATCTCAAAGCTCACCTGATCGAGCGCGGCCACTCCTCCGAACCGTTTCGAGACGCGGTCGAGCTGGATGAGAGGAGTGTCCGTCATCGTTTGCTGAAACTGTGAGTGCTTCAGTTTTTGGCTTTCGGCAGCGGTTTGGCGGCGGCGTTCAAATCGGCAAACTGTGTGGCCACATGATCGGCGTACCACTGGGTTTGCATCTTAGCATCGGTTTCGCGTCCATGGATCAGTTCAACATTGTCCCTCGTGACAACCTCGGTGCCTACATCGATCCATCCTTGAGGCAACGGTTGTTTGTCGCGCAAATGCCGGGCGAGGGCGACGACGGGCAGGTAACCTTGCAAGTAAGGATGCTGGCCAACAGCGACCTGTATGGTGCCGGCTTTGATGGCGTCGAGTGTCTCGCGTCCGAGGTCGTAACCGGCAACGAGCCACTGGCCTTTCGTGCGTTCTTTCAGTTTGGCCAGGTTCGGCAAGTCCATCGAGCACAGCCCGACGACGGCCGCCATTTCTGGATTGGCGCCAGCAAGGTTTTCCCACGCGGCATAATTGGCCGTGTTCTCGGTGTTCACGTCAAATGGTTGGGTGATCTGAAACTTTGTGCCTGACATGCCTTTCTTGAATCCCTCGTATCGTTCCACAAGCACGCCCACACCAGGAGCGCACATGCCGACGACAACCCGGCCTTCGTGCTTGTTCTGGGCGGTGAGAAACTTGAGCAGTTCGGTGGCAAGGATGACGCCACTCGCATACTCGTCCTGTCCAAACCATGTGGTGGCGGTTGAACCGGGGCTGGTGACATTGGCGGTGAGGACCGGGATGCCAGCCTGGGTTGCCTGGCGAATCGGCGTGACCCAGACCTCTCCCGGCATCGGCACGACAACAAGCCCATTGACCGGCTTTTGAGCCATTCCCTCAAACATGGCAATGGCATCGGCTGTCGCAAAACCGGCCGGCCCGACGACATTGATTGATACGCCCTCGGCCCGCGCGGCATCTTCAGCCCCTTGCTTGATGATCTGTGTGAAGTCATTCAAGCCGTGCAGAACATAACCGATCTTTGGTTGACCAGCGGGTTTGGTCGGGTCGTTTCCGGACGGTTCCTGCCTGCAACCGACGGCCAGGATGAGCGCCAGGAGGATTGGAATCGTTGCCGCCTTGCTACAGTGATGCGCGTTTGTGAGTTTCATTTCTTTTCCTTCATTGTTTCTTCACGAATCCGCCGATGGCAACCGCGGCGATAATAACGACTCCGGTGACAACTGTGCCCCAGTAGGCGGAGAATTCGAGCAGGACCAGTCCGTTGCGAATGACAGCAATCAACAGCGCGCCCAGGATGCCACCCGCGACTGTGCCGCGGCCGCCGGCAAGCGCTGTTCCTCCGATGATCGCGGAGGCGATGACAAACAGCTCATACCCCTGGCCCGTTGTCGGACTGCCCGACTGCAGGAACGCCAGTTCCATGACACCGGCGATGCCCGATACCAGGCCCATGATTGTCATGGCCGCAATGCGATAGCGAGGCAGAGGAATGCCTGAAAAGAGCGCGGCCTGAGCGTTGCTTCCGATTGCCTGCGCCCGCCAGCCAAACACGGAGTGCTGGAGCAAAAGATGCCCCGACAGCGCGACGACAAGCATCACCCACACACTTGTTGGAACTCCGAGCAGGGTGTTGCCGCCGAGATCGAAGAGGACGCTCTCCTTCGAAAAATTGCTGACCGGTGTCGCCTCTGACAACACCAGAGCCAGGCCACGAAAAACGCTCATGGTTCCCAAGGTCACGATGATGGTTGGAATCCGCAGCAGCACGCCAAGCCACCCGTTGACGAACCCGCATCCTGCGCCCGTCAACAAACCCACGAGCACAGCAACCGGCATCGGCATTCCTTCCCGAAGGGCGACTGCGGTGACGATATTCACCAGCGTGAGAATAGCACCGATTGAAAGATCAATCTCGCCCATGGACAACAGCAGCACCATGCCCACGGACATGATGCCGTAACTGGAAGCCTGCCGCGCAATCTGTAGCAGGTTTGAGGGTCGTACGAATTGGTCGCCCACAGTCAGCCACAGTAGGCCGCAAACACTCAACAGGGCGACGAGGACACCGATCTCGTCGATTCCTCGAAGTCGATGCCAGCCAGCGCCGCGTTCTCCTGTCATGATGTCTAAAGCTTCACCGAACGGAGGAAATCGCGGAGCAGGATGGTTTCGGAAAGGTTGTCCACTTCATTGCAGTGCTCCCAATCGATCCAGACGTACTCGATGCCCACGCAGCCGCGATAGCCTGTGGTCTTCATCGCGCGCAGGACGCGAGCATAGTCAATCGTGTTTTGTTTGAAGGAAGCCTGCAACCGGCCACGACAAGCACCGCGCGCGTGGAAATGGCTGGCATGTTGAACCAACGGCTCAATCCGCGAGTCCGCGATGCCGATTCTGGTGAAGTGAGTGTAGTCCAGCGTCAACGTGAGACCTGGCGTCATCGTCACCAGGCGCGCCGCCTCTCTCGGCGTGGGAATGATGGAACCGATGTGTGCCTCGATCGAAAAGACGATCCCGTGAGATTGTGCCTGTTCGACCCGCCAGGCCAGTTCCTCCGAGCAGCGGGCGAGCGAATCGGCCTTTGATTCATAGGGGCAATGAATGCCGGGAAGCGTGGTGACATGGTTTCCACGACAGCGAGCAGCAAATTCCAGAGTGCGCAGGAACAGATCACGCGCCTTCTTCCGCCGCCTCGGATCGGCGTGGTTGGCGGCGAGAGTGGCAAAGTCGCTGGCAGGCTGGAGAAAAACATCCGCGAGATGCAGGCCGCGATCCTTCAGCTTTTTGGACAACTCGCCGGCGGATCTTGCGACATGGCGGAAGACTTTCGAGGGCCAGAGGTGGGATCGCTCTTCAAACAAACCCAGATCCACACCTTGAACGTCAAGCATGGCTATGAGGTCGAAGACTTGATCCTGGGGAAGGAGGGGAAAAGTGAAATCAGCGCAGGCGAGCTTGAGTTTCATAACTTGGGTTCGAGTTCAAAGTTCTGTGTCAGGTCACATTTCAGTGGCAGCCATTCCGCCGCCGAAGCAGTTGGAGCCTTCGAAAACACTCGTGAGGGCACCAGCGGTCGGTTTCACAGTGCCAGAGTCATCCACACGAGTATTGAGTCGCGACAATGCTCTTGTCCGGGCTGTTTCACAGGCCGGCTCGACGACTCAGCGGCACCGACTAAAATCCTGCAAGGCGGACTGCGGCTTCAAACCGGTCGATGAGAATGTTTGGAACACAGCCAAGAAGCAGAATCGCCACGGCACTGAGAACGGCCATGGTAGTTACAGTAACCGGAACCTTCAGATTAGACGAGCCCGCGGGAGAGTCCACGACGTAAATCTGTTTTAGAATCTGGAGGTAATAGTAAAAAGAAACAGCGCTGGCTGCGATGGCAATGATAACGAGCCAGAGCAAGCCGAGATCGTTCGGGGCGGCTCCAAGGATCGCCGTGAAGAGGTAGAACTTCCCAAAGAATCCAGCCAGCGGCGGAATGCCGGCGAGCGATAGAAGGAAAATCAACATGCAAAGGGCCAGCAGCGGCGAACGGCTGCGCAGTCCGCCAAAGGACTCGAGACGGTCATTGCCCTGATCCGATTCGACCACCATCACGACGCCAAAAGTGGCAAGCGTGGTGAGCGCGTACGTGGAGACGTAAAAGAGCAGAGGTGTGATCGCCTGAGCCGGCTTGCCGGCGTACCCCCCGGCAATCACGCCGAGGATCATGTAACCGGCGTGTGCAATCGCGGAATAGGCAAGAAGCCGCTTTACGCTGCTCTGCGCAATGGCCGCGACATTGCCGAGAATCATCGACAATGCGGCACACAGGGCCAGCACAGGCATCCAGCCGGGTGTGAACCGCGCCCATTCTCCATTTCCCGCCGATGGCGCCAGCGCGGCGAAGGCCAGTCTCGCGAGGATGAAGAAACTGGCGACCTTCGATCCGGAAGCGATGAAAGCCGCGCAAGGGGTGGGCGCGCCCTGGTAGGCATCGGGTGCCCAAAGATGAAAAGGGGCTATTGCCACCTTGAAACCGAAACCGATCACCACCATGACGAGCGCCACCATGATCAAGCTGTCCTGGCCGTTCGACTGTTGCAGGCTCCCAGCGATCGCGGTGAGTTGAATCTCCCCGGTCACACCGTAAATCAGGCTGAACCCGAACAGGAGGAATGCGGCCGAGACGCCTCCAAAAAGGAAGTACTTCAGTGCCGCTTCGGCCGAGGCGACACTTCGCTTGTCAAAAGCCGTCAGGACATACAGGCAGAGGCTGGTGAGTTCGAGGGCGAGAAAAACTATCAGCAGATTGTCCGCGCTCACCAGGAAGAGCATTCCCAAAGTGGAGAAAAGCAGGAGCGAGAAATACTCACCGGCATGATTGGTGAATCGTCCGCTGATCGAAATGACCGCGGTGGCGGCCGTGAGCAGGAGGATGATCTGCTTGGCGAGTTGGATGAGTGGATTGCTGGTGAATACTCCGGATGCAAGCGCCAGGCCTGCGCCAGTGGGAGCGGGGCAGAAGAACGACAGCGCACAGCCGATGACGGTGATCCATGCCGCGGCTGACATGCGGGATGGAAGTGTTTGCCGGCCGCCACGCATGAGGTCCACACCAAGCACGATGAGGGCGGTCAGCGCCACAATCGCTTCGGGTGCCAATAATCGGAGAAGCGCAAAATAATCGCCCGTCATTGTGCGCCTCCTTTCCACATTGTTTGCATCAGCGGCGTTTCAAGACTTGGAACGATCAAATCAAGGAGGATTCTCGGATAGAGGCCGACAAGCAAAGTCGTGCCGATGAGCAGGACTGCACCGATTCGCTCTGGTGTTGTGATCGGGTCGAGCGGGTGCCCTGGTTCGACAGGTGGAGTGTCCGCTTCAGCGAAGAATGCTTTCAAGATCACCCGGAGCGTGTAGGCAACTCCTATGATGATTCCGCACCCTGCAAGAATTGCGAGAGCAGGAAAAGTCTGCCATGCGCCGATCAAAACCTGGAGTTCCGCAACGAACCCGCTGAAGCCTGGCAGCCCCATTGAGGCGACACTGGCGATGACGAATGTGACGGAAGCAAAAGGCAGCGCCTTGCTCAAATTCATCACCTGAAGTTCCGAGAGTTCCCGCGTGTGGGCGCGGTCATAAACCATCCGGCCGACCACGGCGAACAAGAGTCCGGCGATGATGCCGTGGGAAAACATTTGCAGCACGGCGCCGCTCAATCCGATTTGCGATAGCGTCATCATGCCGAGCAGGACAAATCCCATGTGGCTGACACTGGAGTAGCCGATGACGAACTTGAAGTCGCGTTGCACAAGCGCCACCGTCGCGCCATAGACGATCCCGATCACCGCCAGCAGCGCGATCTCATGCCGCCAGGCGGCGAGTCCGAGCGGGAAGAGCGTCATTGCCACGCGCAATGCTCCGTAGGCGCCAAGTTTCATCACCACGCCTGCCAGCAGCATGGAAGCGGCCGTCGGAGCGGCAACATGGCCGGTTGGTGCCCATGTGTGGAATGGCCACAAACCCGCCAGGATCGCGAAGCCGACGAAGACCAGTGGGAAAGCCCAGTTCTGGAAGCTGGCGGGAAACGGGAATTTTGCCAGTTCGATCAGGTTCATCGTCTTGCCACCCGCGACGGTGAAAGCCGCGATCAATCCGATGAGAACCATGGCGCTGCCAACGAAAGAGTAGAGCGCCAGCTTCATCGCGCCATACTCGCGCCGCGTCGAACCCCAGATGGCGATGAGGAAGTACTTCGGCACGATGGCGATTTCGTAGAAAACGAAGAGGAGAAACAAATCAAAGCTCAGGAACACGCCATAAACGCCGCCAATGAGCGCCAGGTAGAACGCAAAAAACTCCTTCGCGCGATGTTCGATGTTCCAAGAGAAAAGAATGCCTGTGACCGCTGCCAGGCCGGTGAGCAGCACTAGCACGATGCTGATGCCGTCGGACGCGAGATGGTATTCGATGCCGAGCGAAGGGATCCACGGCAGTTTTGCAACCGTGGTGATTTCAGCGCCCGGCTTGTGCGCGAGAAAACCGCCGATCGAGAGGACGAGTCCTCCCAGCGCCGCCGCCATCGCCACCCACCGAGCGGCGCGCGCGTTCTCGCGCGGCAGGCACATCAGGACCGCCATGCCGAGGAACGAGATGTAAATGGTCCAGGCAATCATTGGTGGAAAAACTTTCTCACAACCTCACGTGGCGTGGCAATGACGGGTACAGCGAGATCGAAGCGCTGCAACTCGAAAGTCAATTGCTGGAAATCCATTCCGCGCAAGTGCTCGTCGCCGGTGAGAAGAAGCGAACATTCCAACAAGGCGGCCTCGGCGAGAACGAGCGAGTCGTTTACTTCCGCATCGGGAAGCAGCCCACGTTCGCGGAGGCGCAGGGCGATCTGTTCCGCGATGCCGTGTCCGACTGCCAACAGGGATGCCGGCTCAATTCCCTGCGTCGCTGCGAGGGAGATCGCCCTGCGCGCGAGCAGATGTTTGGGGTGAGCTTCCCGCCTTGCCCAATCGCCAACCTCATGCTGGACAGTCGGTGGAAGTAGGAGGCGTGTATGAGCCAGTCGGCGTCGGATGAGGGCGATCGCCTCGACGGTGTCATCCACTTCGTCAGCCAGATTGAACAAGACGTTGGTGTCAACGGCGACGAGTTGGGGCCGGCTGGGTGACGCCTCCATAGAATAACTTCAGGAATTCCTTACCGGCCTGCTCTCGCCCCGCGTCGGAGAGGTGATTCGCCTCGGCGCGCAGTTCCGCTGCAAGCTTGTCGCCGCGGGTTTTGCCGTCCGCAGCCTTCTTCGATGGAACTGGTTTTTGCGCTTTCACGCGGGCGTTATCTCATCAGGCGGTGGCAAAGTCAATTTGAGGGGCGAGAGAGAGATCAATATATCGCTGTCAGCGACGACGAGTGGCGGTGGGCTGTGCGGCATCCCCATAGGCAAGTTGCATGGCGCGCTCCAGGAGACGCTCGCGCTCCGCAGCGGTTAGTTTGTTCATGCGATGTCGGTATTTTTCCACGATCAGTGTCCCGGAAGATTTGCGTTCCGTGGGAGTTCTAGCCACTTTCATACGGTCCTTATCCCACCAGCAGACATCCACATCAATTGAGGCATCCGTGTCATTGGCTGAAGGGTTGAAGTGAATTACCGGGTCAGAATTTTAAGTGTTGAGTGAGTTGCGTCATGGTTCCGTTAAACAGTCCGATGAGCAGTTGCGGACACACTCCCAGCACAAACATCAATACGATCACCGGAGCCACCAGAAACTTCTCGCGTGTGGTCAAGTCTGGAAATGCCGGCCACCGGGATGCCAATGGACCGCTCCACACTCGTTGCAGAATGCCCAGGAAGAACACAGCCGTGACGAGCAGTCCGAGGGCTGAGACCGCCGTGGGGATTTTCTCGATGCCGAAGGCGCCCTTGAAGATCAGGAACTCGCCGACGAAACCGTTTAATCCTGGAAGTCCGATGGATGAAAACAGGGTGATCCCCATCAGTCCGCAGAAGACCGGGGCGACCTTTCGCAAGCCGCCGAAGTCCGACAAGCTGCGAGCTCCCCCGCTGCGGGATTCGATCAAACCTACAAAACAGAAAAGCGCGGCGGCGGTGATTCCGTGATTGAACATCTGGAGAACCACTCCATTGAGCGCCGTTGTCTTCTCGAGCTCCGAAGCGGCACCAGTTGCCGAAAGTTTCGCGACGGCGAAAATTCCAAGCAGGCAATAACCCAGGTGGTTGATGGAGGAGTAGGCCACGATGCGTTTGAGATCCTGTTGGGCGAGGGCGGCAAACGACGAGGCCAGGATGGTTGCCACCGCGAGCCACATGAGAACAGGCAACGCGGCGTTCATCTCATGGGGAAAGATCGGAAGCACGATTCGAAGAAATCCGTACACTCCCATTTTTGACATCGCGCCGGTGAGCACCATCGATACGGAGGTAGGCGCTTCCGAATATGTGGCAGGCAGCCAGGTGTGAAACGGAACTACAGGAACTTTGACTGCGAATCCGAGAAATGCGCCGGCGAAGAGAATCATTGGAACGTGTTCTGGCAACACTCCAGGCCAGTGAAGCTTGCTCGTCACGCTCGTCATCAACGTTCCATTGCGTGACAGTTCGGCGAGCTGGATGAAGTCGAAGGTTCCTGACGCCGCATAGAGGGCGAGGAACGCCAGCAGCATCGCCACGCTTCCGACCAGAGTATAAACGAAGAACTGATAAGCTGCGGAAGTCCGATTGGGGCCTCCCCAGAGCTTCACGAGGAAGAACGCTGGAATCAGGCTCAGTTCCCAGAAAATGAACCAGTGAAAGAAATTGAGCGCCGTGAACGAGCCGAACAACCCGGCCTGAAGGAAGAGCTGCAACGCGAAATGAAGTTGCGGCCGGTCAGTTATTTCACCCGTCGCTGCGATGGCGAAAGGAACCACGATTGCCGCAAGCAGCACCATCACGAGTCCCAGTCCGTCGATCCCGACGAAATACTCGATCCCCATCGATGGCAGCCAAAGATGCCGCTCGACGAACTGCAACTGCTTCAAGGCGGGATCGAAACTGGTCCAGAGCACTATTGCCAGCAACCCCGCGACGGCGCTGCTCCCAAGAGCAATATGTTTGGCGGTGTTCCTCCCAGCGCCAAATAGAAGAATGGCAATCCCCCCAAGAATGGGAACGAGAGTCAGGATAGAAATCAACGGGAGTGAACTCATGAGCGCCACCCCCAGAGCGCGAAGATCGTCAGAACGACAAGCCCGATGGCGATTACTTTCAGGTACGCCTGGACCTGGCCGCCTTGGAAACGCGACGCAAGACGCGATGATCCCCGGACTGAGTCGCATGCTCCATCAAAACCGCCATTCACCACGTTCTCGTCCAGGAACCGGTTGACCCAAGCCACACCCAACATGATCCAGGAAACCGCCTCCACCACACCTCCCCAGACAAGCCGATCCATCCAATGCGACGCCAGCCCCAGCATGGCCGTTAACCGGATCACCGTTGCCTGGTAGAGTTCGTCGATGAAAAACCGGTTTTCGAGAATCCGAAACAGCCTGGGGAATGTTCGCGCCAGAGGATCCAGATCGGCGACGACCGCTCCAGGGCGACTATAGGCGATCCATCCTGTGGCGATGCCCGCGCCCGCGACAATCGCGGAGATAATCATCGTTACAAGGGTGCCTGATTCCAGGAGACGGTCGAAATTCCAGATGGCCGCCTGCCCATTGAGATACGATTCCAACCAAGGCCACGCAGGGGTACCCACCACACTCAAAAGGACCGCACACACGGCAAGGATCACCAATGGCATGGTCATGAGCCCCGGGCTTTCGTGGGCTTCAACGCCATGAAGCTGTGTCGAGCCGTGTCCGGCTGCCTTGCTGCCAGTAACGGCAGGAGCAATTGCTGGCTTTCCAAAGAACACGAACCACATCTGGCGTGTCATGTAGAATGCCGTCAGAAATGCTCCGACCAGACCCAATACGAACGGAATCTTCGACGGAGACCAGGCAAGCGCACTATGAAGAATTTCGTCCTTGCTCCAAAACCCCGAGAACAGCAACGGCACTCCGGACAAGGCCATCATGCCGATGGCGTAGGTTGCGAATGTCACGGGCATGTACTTGCGCAGGCCACCCATGCGGCGGATGTCCTGTTCCTCGTGGCAGCCGTGAATCACTGAGCCAGCGCCAAGAAACAGAAGTGCCTTGAAGAACGCGTGCGTCAACAGATGGAACATACCAACCGCCACACCACCCGCGCCAAGACCTATGAACATGAAACCGAGCTGCGAAACGGTGGAGTAAGCGAGAATGCGCTTGATGTCCGTCTGCGCGACAGCGACCAGCGCGGCGAAAATCGCGGTGATGGCACCAACCCAGGTCACTACCTCGCGTGCCGTGCTTGTTGGGTCAGCAAGCAGCGGAAACACTCGCGCCATCAAGAACACGCCAGCCGCGACCATCGTTGCCGCATGGATGAGCGCGCTGACCGGAGTGGGGCCTTCCATCGCGTCGGGCAACCAGACGTGCAACGGCACCTGGCCGGATTTGCCAACCGCACCGCAGAAAATCAGGAGCGAAATTGCCGTGCTCACCGCCATGCCGCCGGCCACGCTCGTGCCGACCAGTTTCGCGAGTGCGGATTGTTCGAGGCAGCCGTTGCCTCCGTCGTAGAAGAGCAGCGTGCCAGTTTCGCTGTAGAGCCAAAGAAGTCCGATAAAAAAGCCAACGTCACCAATCCGTGTGGTGATGAACGCCTTCTTCGCCGCCGCCGCCGCGCTGGGCTTGTGATACCAGAAGCCAATGAGCAGATAGGACGCAAGGCCGACCAGCTCCCAGCACATGAAAAGCATGAGCAGGTTGTTCGCGATGACCAACCCGAGCATCGCTGCGGCAAACAGCGCAAGGAAGGTGAAGAAGCGCGTGAAGTTCTCGTCGTGCGCCATGTAACCAACGCTGTAGATGAATATGAGCGTGCTGACGAATGTGACCATCACGAGCATCGAGGCCGTGAGCGGGTCGAGTACCCAGCCAATCTTCAACGAGCCGGTGCCGAGCTGGAACCACGGGAAATTAAAAACCTGCCGCAGGGCCGCATCGCCCTCGCCGTGTCCACCGAGCGTCTGGGCGAACGCGCTGCACGCGAGGAAGAACGCGACGACCATCGAGCCAATCGCCAGCGACGCCGCAAGGGTGCGATGACGTTGCTTGAGCAGCGCCGTCACCCCCGCCGCCAGCAACGGCAGCGCGGGAATCAACCAGAGGTTTTGGACGGTCCAGGTCATTTGGGAATTTGTACCGCGGAGGCGCTGAAGCGCGAAGCTGAAGCTGCGGAGCGCCGCCGGGAATTAGCCCCAAGGCTCGCGTCGTGAGCCGGTTTCTTGCGGCGCTCCGCGGCTTTGATTTGCGGCTGCGTCAAAGACTTATCCGGCAGTGAAGCTTGCGATGGTCGAAAGTAACCACGACGCATCGACAAATCCGGAGGACCATTGCGAACGATTCCGGTCCATTGCATCCACGGCTTGCCAGCCACTGGGGGCAACGGAATCGGAGCCCGATGTTCTTTGATTCGCTTCATCACTTGCTCAATACCAGGTCTATGTTTCTTCTCTCAATTCTTTGAGGTCCGATTATTCATATCCGACACTGTACGTGGAGATTTTCCCTTCAGGGTTCAAATCGACTCTGAAAATCAGTGTTTCCTTTTGGAATGTTGCGCGATACCGGCGAGTTCGAATATCCGATCCTGCTTTTGAGTTCAACAACTGGAACGATTTGAGTGGTCCCAGATCTTTCAGATCCAACTGGAGTTGCCTGGCACGTTCGGGAAACAGTCTGGCTCGTCTTTCTGCCGTGAATGATTCTGGATCGAGTTTCCCTTCGATGGTGGCGATCAGGATTCCTTTCAGTTTGTCTGTGATCTCCGGATCGTTGTCGGAAATGTGCTTTTCGCGAAGAGCCGGAAGGTAGAATCCTGCAATACCTCTGGCGATGTTTGCGGCAGTGCCTCCGGAGCTGTCGGTTAGTACGATGACGGTGAGTTTGTCATCGATGAACCGTGCGATGTAGGTGCTGAACCCCGCGGTACCGCCGCCATGGCCGACTTCTCTGTGACCTTCCCTCTTCCCGACGCTCCACCCGAACCCATAATCCGTGTTCGTGCCATTGTTCAGTTTCGCAGACGTCCACATTTGATCGAGCGTGGATTTGCGCAACAATCGCTCGGTATATAGCGCGGCGTCCCACTTCACCAGATCATCGACTGTGGAAACCAATGACCCGGCGGCCCAGCCGGAGCTGGCGGTGATTGGGTCGAGATTTTGAAAAGAGTTGCTTACCCACGAATAACCGCGAGCACGATTCGGAATGACGAATTGGGGATCGCTGTTGCGAGTTGTGGTCATGCCCAAGGGTTGGAAAACCTGCTCCCGTAGAAAATCCCAATATGATTTGCCGCTGGCCTTTTCGACAATCATCCCGAGCAGGTAGTAGCCAGTGTTGTTGTAATTCCATTTTTCTCCCGGTTGGAACTCCAACGGGAAATTCGACACCATTTTGATGATGTCCGTCGCCTTGTGATCGTTGCGGGCTAAGGTGACGAAGTTAGTGACGCCGGTGTAAGACTTGATACCCGAGGTGTGTGTCAGGAGATGCCGGACAGTTACGTTCGTCCAGGCTGTGGGAATACCATCAACATACTTCGGGAGAGTGTCATCCAGCCCGACAACTCCTCGCTCCATCAGCATCATGATCGCTGTCGCGGTAAATTGTTTCGTGATCGAGCCAATCTCGTAAACGGTGTCCTGCGTGGCGCGTACTCCAAGTTCAAGGTTGGCGAAACCGTACGCGGATGCCCGGACCATCTTACCATCCTTCGAAACAGCGAATGTAAGTCCGGGAATATGTTCTCGCTTGAGGTGATGTTTTACGTAGTCGTCAATGCGATCAGCGACCGTGCTTCCCAACGTGAAGAAGAAGAAACTCAAGGAGGCCAACAAACGCAGATGATGGCTCCTCAGAGCGTAACTTGATTCCGATTGTTGACGGCGCTGTCGTTTCATAATGGATCCTTCAAGTCGTTCGGCTCACTCAATTGAGTTGTCGCAGGCGATGACTCAAGAGCGATGATGGACGGAAGGCCGTTTCTCGCCTTGTCGCTGGCCACGCGCGTAGTAGCCTTCCGGCGTATGGCAAACCTCACGATGGCCGCTGAAATTGACCATGGACGCATCACCGTCGCCGAACCGGACAAGTTGCCGGTGACGGGCAAGGCGTTGCTCACCGTGCTGGACATTCCCGAGCGCAAGCCGGATTGGAAAAAGATCGAGGCTATTCTCGGCACGTTGAAGACGAGCGTGGACGCCGCCGAATGGGAACGCCAAATTCGCTCGGAATGGGATGAGTGCGAACGAGCGCAGTGGGGCAAACGCTGAAACCTCCGACGATGAAAGAAAACATATGAGCGCCACCGAAATCCTGAAGGAGCTTCCGAAGTTGAAGCAAGACGAGCGCCGTGCCATCGCCCGGCGGGTATTTGAGCTTGAGGAAGATCGCGAGGAGTTAGAATGGGCTGCCCAAGCTGCAGATCTCGCGTTTCAGGAACTCGACAAACAGGAGGAACTGGATGCCTCGTCCAAGCCGCGGTGAGGTCTGGATGGTTGACTTGGGGCTGGCGGCGAAGGTGCGTCCTTGCCTGCTCCTCACTGACTGGCCCGCCGACAATGAACTCGCGCTGATTACAGTCCTGGCTCACACCACAACGTTGCGGGGCAGTTCGTGAAAACATTCCGTGCCAAAGCCTTTTCTTCGGGAGGGCGTATTTCACCTTCAACAAATTCAATCTGTCCCGGCGGTCAAGCTGGAGCGCAAGCTCGGCGAATTGACAGCCGCCGAACTGGCGGTCATCGAGCAACTCCTGAGAAGACGGTTGAAACTTTGAGAGGCAGCGGGCTCTCTCAAAATCCTGTTCTGGTTGTATCGCCGTGAGCTTCATCCCTTCAATTCATTCACCTCATCCACGTTCGTCGTCTTGTAATGCCGGTAAATGGAAATGATGAGCGCGAGGCCGACGGCGGCTTCGGCGGCGGCGATGGCAATGCTGAAGATCACGAACATCACACCGTTCAGCGCCTCGGGGTTCGGGCTGTAGCGCCAGAAGGCAATGAAGTTCAGGTTCGCCGCATTGAGCATCAGCTCGACTCCGATTAGAACGAGAATGGCGTTTCGCCGAGTCAGCGCGCCCGCCAGACCCACGCTGAAAAGCAGGGCGCTGAACAGCAGATACTGGTGAAGAGGGTTCATTTCCCTTCCTTCTCGCGCATCGCAATGATGACGGCCCCGATCATCGCGGCGGTGAGGAGCAGGGCCACCACTTCGAGCGGGATGACATAACGGGTCATGAGCTGCTCGCCGATCTTCTTCACGGTGATTTCGGCAGCCTGTGGTGCAGCTCGATCCAGGGCTCGGGATCCAAGGATCGCGGCTGCCAGTGTGCCGAAGACAGCTCCGGCCACCAGAAGCCCCGTCAGCCAGGACTTTGCGAGTGAGCGAACGGACGAGTCGCGTGTGCTGTCTCGCGTTAGAAGAATTGCGAAGACAACGAGAATGGCGACGGCTCCCACATAGACAAGAACCTGAACCAGTCCGACAAACTGCGCGTTGAGATGAAGGTAGATCGAGGCCAGTCCTGAGAAGGTCAGGATCATCGACAGTGCCGAATGCACGAGCTTGCGGAAGGACATCGCCGCGATCGCACTGGCGAGCGTCATCGCTGCGAGGATGGCAAAAACGGGGCTCATGTTCTCAAGTTAAATTGCTTAAGTCGCGTACTGATAAACTCGTTTGGGGAAACGTCGTCTTCCTGCCATCGCCCGACCGAAGCTGAGATACGGAATGGCCACCAATGCCGCGCACAAAACCCAGCGCCAAAGGGATGCCAGGGGAAAACTCCAACCAGCGGCAAAGTGCCACACAGCCGCGACGACGATGTTGATGAGCGACATTGGCAGCAGAAACTTCCACGCGAAGCTCATCAGTTGATCGATTCGCAACCGGGGCAGGGTGCCACGGATCCAGATGAAAAGAACGATTAGCGCACCGAGCTTGGCGAAGAACCAAACGAATGAAGGCACCCACACGAGGAATGGGAATGGAGCCGTCCAACCGCCCAGGAAGAGCGTGACCGCCAGTCCGCTGACGGCGAACATTCCCCAGTACTCGCCCAGAAAGAAGAGGGCATATTTGAATCCCGAGTATTCGGTGAGGTAGCCGGCGATGATTTCCGATTCGGCTTCCGGCAGGTCGAACGGCGCACGATTGGATTCAGCGGCTGCCGCTATCATGAAGAGGACGAAACCGGCAAAGCCCCACGGCGTCAGGACGTGCCAGCCAGGAAGAAAGCCCAGAACGAAGTGGTTTTGCGCCTCGACAATTTTCACGAGCGACAACGAACCAACGATCATCACGACGCTGATCGTTGAGAGCACGAGTGGCAGTTCGTAACTGATCATTTGCGCAATGGCCCTCATGGCTCCGAGGATCGAATATTTATTGCGGCTCGACCAGCCCGCCATGAACACGGCGACTTCCGCTGCAGCACCGACGGCAAAGAAGAAAAGAACGCCGGCATCGAGATCCACCGGAGCCATGTTGCGGCCATAAGGGATGACAGCAAGAGCCAGCGATACGGGAATGATCAGGGCGAACGGGGCGAGATAATGGACCACACGGTCAGCAGAAACGGGAACAATGTCTTCCTTGGTCAGCATCTTGATTGCGTCCGCGAGGGGCTGAAGCAGTCCGAATGGTCCCACACGATTAGGTCCGAGCCGGTTTTGGATGCGACCAAGCGCCTTTCGCTCGACCCAGGTGGTGATTGCGAAGATCGACCCGAACGTTGCAATGAGCGCCGCAATGCTCAATCCCGCCGAGACCAGCGGCTGCACCACAGCCGGGAAGAAGTGGACTGCCCAATGCTTGAGGCTGACGAAAATTTGATCGATCTGATCCATGTCAGGTGGTGGCAGGGGCGGGTGTTGCGGACGCTCCCGTTTGCGGTTGGGCAGGTGCCGGTTTTGTGGTCGGCGCAATGGCCGGCTTGGGTTCCGACGCGCTGCCGGCAGCTTCGGCTTTGGCTTTCGCTTCAGCCTTCACCTTCTCCGCGGCGAGACGTTCATCCACCTCCCGAGCTTCTGAGGGGTGGATGCTGATGTAGTAATCGTTGGGTTTCGCGAGGTCTTCCTTGTGCAGGAGGAGGCCGCCAAATCGGTCCGAAGTGCTGAGTTCAAAGGCCTGATCCATCTTGATCGCGTCGAACGGGCAGACCTCGACGCAAATCTGGCAGCTCATGCAAACGGAGATGTCGATGTCGAACACCGCCGGGAAAAGCTGGGGCTTGCCGGTGTAATCCGGTTTCTTCGTTTTGCTCTTCTCGATGTAGATGCACTTGGGTGGACACTCTTTCTCACAAATCTGGCAGGCGACACACCGCAACCCGGCGGCGGAATCCGTAGTGTCGAACACCAGGAATGGAAACGTGCGAGCGTTCTCCTTGGGCGAGAGTTTTTCCTCGGGATACTCGCTCGTCGTCAACCGGGCTTCATCGGTGTAGCTGCCGACGAAGTTCCTCGCCGTCTCCACCATTCCTTTGATGATTCCAGTGCCGAGCATGTGTTTAGTCGATGGGCTGACAAGTTAATGGGAACCGGCTCATTGCATCAGAGTGAAGTTTGGAAGTTTCCCAACAGCCCGGTCGAATGTGTAGGTCGTGCGAGCCCCCTCGTGACGGGCAACGACGCCAATGAGATGGTCCGAAAATTGACCAGAGTGTTTGCGGTAGTATTTGAGTGCCTCCTCGACAAGCTGTCTGCCCTGAATATGAAAACCCGCATCGTCCATCAGTGCTTGTAATGCCATCCCGATCTGCGGCTTGTCAAAACCGTAAACGGCCTCGAAAACCCAGCATGCTTCACACAGCACAATATGACTCAGCAGAACCGGCTCCTGCCGGAGTTCCGCATTGTCAAACAACTGGTGTACTTTCCGCACCTGGACAGGGGCATCCTGGACAAGGTGGCGGATGACAAGATTGCTGTCAGCCGAGATCATGCACTCTTGAGTCTCTGTGCCAGATAGCGAGCAATGCCTGCATCCAAAGCTTCAACTGACGGTGTTTTCCATCCACGCGGGAGATGAGCTCTGAGCACGCCGGCGGAACTTCGCCTTGGCTTCGAGGGGCGAACCTCGACTTTGCCGTGCTGCATTTCAAACTCGATGGTATCGCCCGTCACTAATCCGAGAAGATGGCGCACACTCTTGGGGATCGTGATCTGGCCCTTGCTGGTGAGTGTGGCAGTGGCTTTCATGGTGCCTTACCTTCAAGGCCAACGTAAGGAGAGGCCTCCGGCTGGTCAATGTTTGTCCTCATCGATCCACCTCCCCGAGCACGATGTCCACGCTGCCAAGAATGACCATGACGTCGCCGATGGTGGTGCCGAGACACATGTCTTCCAGGATTGTAAGGTTGATCAGGCTGGGAGGTCGAACCCGGTAACGATACGGATTGGGGGATCCATCGCTGATGAGATAAAAACCCAGTTCGCCTTTGCCAGCTTCGATGCGGCCATAAGCTTCGCCTGCCTTGGGTCGAAAGCCGCGAAGCTTCGCCTTGGGATCAACAATCGGCCCCTCCGGGATGTCTTTCAGTGCCTGTGTGAGGATCTTGATCGACTCGCGCATTTCGAGAATGCGGATCATATAGCGGTCAAAGACATCGCCATGCTCGCCGAGCGGAATGCGAAAATCAAACCGGTCGTAGATCCCATACTTGTCCACCTTGCGAATGTCATAATTCACACCGCTGGCCCGGAGCATCGGGCCGGTGATGCTGGCATTGATGGCGAGTTCGCGGGAAAGAACCCCTACGCCCTGGCTGCGCGCCAAGAGAATTTCATTCTCCGAGAGCAACGCCTCGAACTCATCGAGGAATTGCGGGTAGCCGGCGACAACGGCCCTTGCCTGATCGAGCCAGCCCGGAGGAAGATCCACCCGACAGCCGCCGAACCGCATGTAATTGCACATCATCCGGGCGCCACTCAACGACTCGAACAGATCCAGAATCTTCTCGCGCTCGCGGAAGGCGTACATCAGCGGCGTACCCATCGCGCCCATGTCCTGCACCAGGAAGCCGATGAGACAGGTGTGATTCAGGAGGCGGGTGAGTTCGGCAGTGATGACGCGGATGTACTCGGCGCGCTCAGTTGGCTTGAGTCCGGCGAGTTTCTCGACGGCAAGCGCGTAAGCCCAGTTGTTGGTCATCGAGCAAAGATAATCGAGCCGGTCCGTGTAAGGCATCGACGCCAGGTAGGAGGTGTTCTCGGCTATCTTCTCGTGATTGCGATGCAGGTAGCCGAAGACCGGCTTGAGCTTCACCACCCGTTCGCCATCGAGCACCACGTCCATGCGAAAAACGCCATGCGTCGATGGATGATGCGGACCCATGGCGATTTCGAGCAATTCGCTCGAAACCTCCCCGGCGGCGTCAACCTTAGGCTGCAAGCTGTAGCCCGGTTGATGATGCGGAAGTGACTGCGCACCGAAAGAAGAAGATTGCCCCTCCGTGGGCGACGCCTGTGAGGCCAGGCCCGTGCCCCCCACTATGCCAATGGTGCTGGAAGGGCTTTGGCTCATGCGACGGGGCTGGCTTCGGGAAAATGCTTCTTCGCCTTCTCCGCCACTTCATCGTGCGGCGTTGGCTCATACTCGTAATCGTCCGGCTCGGTGTAATCCCGGCGCATCGGGAAATCTTTGAACTCATCCCACATGAGGATGCGGCGGAGATCGGGATGGCCGTCGAACACAATCCCGTAAAGATCATAGATCTCGCGCTCTTGGAATTCGCAACCGCGCCAGACTGGAGTCAGCGAAGGCAGGTTGGCCTTGTCCGAGCGATTTTCCGTTCGCAACCGGATGATCACCGGCCCATGTTTCTTCTCCATCGAGTAGAGATGATAGACGGATTCGAGATAGCCGGGGCGCTGCGTCTTCTTCACTTCCTCGACTTCCTTTTCAACACCCTCCACGAGCTTTTTCACCTTCACCTTTTCCGTGAGTTCGGCATCAAGCCAATCCACTCCCGTGACGTTCGAGCAGTAATCGAGGCGCAACTCGGGATCGTCGCGAAGGAATTTCGCCGCGACCAGAGCGTGGGCGGCAGGAACCAGCAAGGAATGTTGAGCTGAAGGACTGTCATTCCGGATGATCTCGATCCGGGCATCGGGAAACGCAATTTCAATTTGCGCCTTGATCTGCTCAACGGAATTCACGGCGAGACATCTATCTTAGGTCTTTCATTTGCACAAAGCCTTTCTTGGATAAGGGACAGCGTAATTTGGCAGGCGATCGATCAGGTTATTGAACCAAGAAAAGGGGGAACGCACCTTTCGGTGTGTTCCCTTGATGTGTGGCAGGCTTTGCGGGCTATGATTGGTTCAAGCGGCGAGCGCGTGGGCCACGGGGATCTGCGCCGCTGCGCTGGCTTCACCGTCGCCTCGTGAATTCTCGCCGATGATACCGACTCAAGACTCCTTCAATTCGAGGCTCGCCAGGGCTTGGTCGTGGTGCCGAAGAACCTCTGGTTTTACGGAAGAGGGGATATCATCCTCGTCCTGTGGATCCAGGATTTCGTTTTCGTGTTGGTAAAACGAGTCGGCGAAACGGCTGCGTTCCTCGCGAGGCAGTTGCAGCAAGGTCTTTTCGATTTGCTCGAAGCTCATGGCGGGGATTTAAGGTTTTGATTCTGGTTTGCGAAAAAAAGATGGTTCCTCTCGCCGACTCGGATGCCGAAGAGATTGTGTGTCGTGCCGGAGGGTTTCACGTTTGTGTTGCAACCCCTACCGGCACCGTGCTCTTCACCACATTGGCACCTCAGGGACTTTAGAAATTTGATGCAGTTCGTATTGTAACTTTCGCGCGAACAGCCTGCGTCCCTTCCCAGGATTGGAGTGTTGGAGAGCGAAAAGTAAAAATATATTCGTCCTGCTTGACTCCCCGAAGGTGATTCATAAAGTTCGCCTACAATTTCGCGTTTCGGACTCCGGAACTCGTCAAATTTTGCCCTATGGTGAAATCGAAGGTCAAGAGACCGGCTACCAGATCCGGTCGCGCCAGGTCCGCGAACGCCTCAGCCATCGCCAAGGCGCGAGCGGCCTCACCTCGGTTATCACGCAAAACCAAAAATCCCGCTTCGTCCCAAGTTGTGCCAAAGTCTCACCCCATCGCAGCCGCCGCCCCCGAGCCCAAAGCCGCCGCTCCCTCTGGTGTCATCGATAAGAAAACGCTCGTCGCCACCGGGCAGCTCACGATCGAAAAACTGAAGAGCCAGTCAGGTGTGGACCTGACCGAAAAGATCAAGGAACTGGTCCGCCTAGCGCAGGAACAAGGATACCTCACTTACGGCGACATCAACGACGCGCTGCCGGAGAATGTCGTTTCTCCGGAAGACCTGGATGAGGTGTATATCAAGCTGCGCAATCTCGAGGTTGAGATTGTCGATCAGGCGGAGGTGGATCGCGTCAAGCAGCCCGAACCCGAGGAGGAGCCGGAGGACAAGGGCCGCCTGGACATCCTGGATGATCCAGTCCGGATGTACTTGAAGCAGATGGGGCAGGTTCCCCTGCTCACTCGCGAGCAGGAAGTTGAGATTTCCAAGCGGATTGAAGATGCGGAAAACGAGGTCAAACGAATCATTTACAGCTTCGGTTTTGCTGGCAAAGAACACATCGCTCTTGCTGAGAAGCTGATTTCAGAGCCGCCGAAGGAACGATTTGATCGCGTGATCCTCGACAAAAAGATCGAAGGGCGTGAAAACCACCTCAAGGCCCTGCACAAACTGCTCAAGGATGTTCGAGTGCTGGATCAGACGGTGGATGACCGCTACGCCGAATGGCAAACTGCTCCAAGCAAGACCAAGCGCGACAAGACTTTCAACGACTTCAGAAAATCGGACGATCGGCTGCAAAAGTCCTACCCGAAATTTTACTACAAGCAGAAGGTGATCGAGGAGATGGCGCTGGTTGCGGACAACATTCACGACAAGCTAAGATTGAGCCTGAGGGTCATCCAAGATCTCAATCTTCAACGCAAGTCCGCCCAACAACAGACGATCATCACCTCCGAGGAGCGCAAAATCAAAGCTCTCGAAGAATTTGCGCGCATGCCTTGTGACGATTATCTGGAATCGTACAAGCAGCTCCAGCGCTTCAACAAGAAGGCGCTCCAGGCCAAGACTGAAATGGTGGAGGCCAACTTGCGGCTCGTCATCTCGATC
>SXGU01108763.1_pt1 | contig 58430 bp, 49 predicted proteins | sample 3174531 | NCBI WGS metagenome assembly SXGU01 (sample SAMN11356863, study PRJNA531348) | freshwater metagenome | isolation source: freshwater sample F1-140 | place: China: Fuxian Lake, Yuxi | collected 2017-12-25 | reverse complement strand
GGTGAACGCCCCAAGATCAAAGAGGCTGCCGAACGATTGAATGTTTCGCTCGAAGGGATCCGCATCATCAATCCTGCAGAGAGTGAGGAGTTGGAAAACTTCGCCAAACGGTTTGAACTGCTGAGGCGGATTAAGGGGATTCGCGAACATGAAGCCCGCGAAATCATGTTCAAACCTAATTATTTTGGAGCCATGATGGTGGCGATGCATCAAGCGGATGGCTTGGTGTCAGGTACGAACGTGAACACAGGGAGTGTGCTTCGGCCCTTATTTCAAATCATCAAAGTCGCCCCTCAAGCAGTCACCGCATCAAGCTGTATGATCATGGAGGTGGAAGACACCCGGTTCGGTCTTGGAGGGGTGCTATTCATGGCGGATTGCGGTGTAATCCCCGATCCAACAGTAGATCAGTTGGCAGATATTGCAGTCTCTACTGCCCAACTCGCACGACAGTTGACGGGGATCGTCCCAAAGGTCGCACTGCTGTCGTTTTCAACCAAAGGCAGTGCGACGCATCCATCGATTGGGAAAGTTCAGGCTGCGACTGCGTTAGCCCGGGCCAAAGCGTCGCAGAAAGGTGTGGAAGCAGAATTCGATGGCGAATTGCAGGTGGATGCGGCGTTGGTCCCAGAGATTGCTTCTAGGAAGACTTTGGACAGTCAGGTCGCCGGACAGGCAAACGTGCTAGTTTTCCCGGATCTGAATTCGGGTAACATCGGCAGCAAACTGATCCAACACGTCGCGAGAGCGAATGCTTACGGCCAGATTATTCTTGGACTCGATCGACCTGCTGCCGACGTGTCTAGAGGTTCCAACGCCCACGACATTCTTGGGGTTGCAGCTGTTGTGGGCCTTCAATCCATTGCTTATAAAGCCCTCTATTCGGATCCTTCCTATCATCTACCCGGGGATTTTGTGGAATGAACATGACCATTCCTAGAGTTTTCATCGCGGCAACCCGTCAGAATGATGGGAAAACAACGACCTCATTAGGTTTGATGGCTGCACTCCAGAAGCACTATAATCGTGTCGGCTACATCAAACCCGTGGGCCAGCGGTTCGTGGAAGTCGCGGAGCAAAAAATCGACGAGGACACAGTGTTGATGGATAGCATCTACCAACTCAACTGCCCGTTGGTGGACATGAGTCCGATAGCGATCGAACCTGATTTTACTCGAAAATACCTGCAATCAGCTAATTACGATGCATTGGTGAAACGGATTCAACTCGCTTTCGATCGAGTCGCTTGGGAGAAAGATTTTGTTTTATGCGAAGGTTCGGGCCATGCAGGGGTCGGTTCTGTTTTTGACCTTTCAAACGCGAGAGTCGCTAAATTATTGGGAGCAAAGGTCATCATCGTCACCCAAGGAGGCATCGGGCGACCCATCGATGAGGTATGCCTGAACCAAGCCCTGTTCGAAAAAGAGGGTGTTGAAGTGATGGGTGTGATCATCAACAAAGTCCATCTAGAAAAACTGGACTATATTACGGAGTTTGCACGACGTGGTTTAAAGCGAAAAGGCCTAGAGCTGCTCGGGGTGCTTCCCTACAGGCAGATTTTATCAAACCCAACCATGGAAATTATCCATGATGAACTGGGTGCTGAGATTCTAAATCGACCTCAGCAAATCAGTAACCTCGTAGAGGAAGTTGTCGTCGGAGCCATGGGAGTTCACAACACGATGAGTTCTTTCCGCCCCGGTGTGATGATCATCACACCCGGTGACCGCGAAGACATCATTCTCGCTGCAGCTGGAACTGTGATTAATCAGCCTCGGAATGGACTAGCTGGAATTGTACTCACCGGCGGAGTTCGACCAAACTCCGAAGTTCTCAAGTTAATCCAAGAGATGCCGTTTCCAGTGCTGTTGGCAGATCAAGGTAGTTACCTAGTCGCCTCCACCGTTCATGACCTCATCGTTAAGACGCGGTCTACCGACTTGGATAAAATCGCAGTGATTCGCGATCTGGTTGCGGAACACATTGACGTCAAAAAAATCCTGACCTCGCTTTGAAATGCCCCTTCCCTTTGCTCTGAATTCTCACCTCAAATCGTTAGCCGTCTACCAACCCGGCCGTCCCATTCAGGAAGTTGCACGTGAACACGGTCTCAATCCAGAGGACGTGATCAAACTTGCCTCCAACGAAAATCCATTGGGGCCTTCTCCAAAAGCACTGGCGGCTATGCGGCAGGTGCTGGATAAATCACACCTTTATCCCGATGGAAGCGCGTTTTATCTCAAAACAAAATTAGCGGATAAACTTGGCATCGGCACTGATCAGTTAATTCTTGGAAATGGTTCCAACGAAATCATCGAATTCATTGGGCACGCATTGCTTTCTGAAGGGGATGAAGTGATCGTTTCCCAATACGGTTTTGCTGTCTACCCATTGATCACAGCTTTATTCGGGGCAACATTAGTTGAAGTCCCTGCCGTTGAGTTTGGTCACGATTTGCCTGCGATGTTAAGGGCAGTGACTCCAAAAACCCGAGTCATGTTTGTGGCAAACCCCAACAACCCAACCGGGACAATGGCTCCTCGCGAGCAGGTGGTAAATCTCCTTAATGAGATTCCTCCACACGTGCTTCTCGTGATGGACGAAGCCTATATCGAGTTCCTTCGAGATTCGGTCGACTTGCTCCCCTTGGTTCGAAGTTCACTTAAAAAGAACCTACTTCTCCTCAGAACTTTTTCGAAGGTTTATGGCCTAGCAGGCCACCGTTTAGGTTATGGGATTGGCAACCATGAGTTGATCGCCGCGTTCGAAAAAATTAGGCAACCGTTTAACATCAACGCGATCGCCCAAGCCGGAGCGATGGCTGCCCTTGATGATGAAGAACATCTCGAACGAACTCTTGGAAACAATTCGCAAGGGTTGGCATTCTTTGAGAACGAGTTTTTCCAGATGAAGCTTTCCTACGTTCCTTCCCATGCGAATTTTATCTTGGTGCGGGTTGGCTCTGGGAATCAGGTATTCAATGCGCTTCAAAAAATTGGCGTCATCACTCGGCCGATGGGAGGATACAATTTACCTGACTTTATTCGCATCTCAATCGGAACCCCGCAGGAAAACGCGCGATGCATCCAAGCACTTCGCGCTGTGATGTCGGAGCTTCCCAATCAGCCCGCGTAATGGTTGTAAGCTCCCTTGCAAGTCATTTGGGTAAACCCCATAGTGAACGCACGGTAACAACTGTCGATTAGGTTTTAAGTGAAGCCAACAGACCTCAGAGGAATCCTACAATACATCCCCCGCTTTAGGGAAAAGACGTTTATTATCAGCGTCGATGGGGAGATCGTGACGAGCGAAAATTTCACCAACATCCTGCTGGATGTGGCGGTGTTACGTTCACTCAACATCCGTGTCGTGCTGGTGCATGGTGCTGCCGCACAGATTAAATCACTCGCGAAAGAATCTGGCACCCACGCTTCAAATCTTGACGGGACCGGCATTACGGACGCAGAGACTCTGCAACTCGCGCTCACAGCCTCAAATCGTCTAACACACGAAATATTAGAAGGCCTTGCCGCAAATGACCTTCGCGCCGTTTCGACAAATGCGATCACCGCTCATCCACTCGGCATAAAACAAGGAGTAGATCACCTCTTCACGGGTAAGGTGGAGCGGGTCGATACCGACATGCTCGTCTCCCTTCTAACCCAAGGTATCACTCCTGTGATTCCACCGTTGGGTTTTGATGGAGATGGTCGCACCTACCGGGTAAACTCAGACTCAGTTGCGGTTTCGTTGGCGGATGCCCTGCACGCTAACAAACTGATTTTTATCACAACCCAAGATGGATTAATCCATAACGGCCAACTGATCCATCACCTCTTGGTCGCTGACTTGGAGACCATGCTGGCCAGTAACCGTTCGGAATTTGCACCAGAAATGTGCTCCAAGGCTCAACACGCTGCTGCCGCGTGTAAGCATGGAGTCCCTAGAGTTCATATCATCAACGGTCGAGTGGACGAAGGGTTGTTGGCTGAGGTTTTTTCCAATGAGGGAATCGGGACTCTCATTTACGCCAATGAATATGAGCAAGTCAGGCGCGCGCTGAAGAAAGACGTCCGCAGTATCCTCCAACTCACACAGGGTTCAGTCGCAAGCGAAGAGTTGATGAAACGAACTCGTCAGGATGTCCAACAACATCTAGGAGATTACTATTTATTCGAAATTGATAAAAACCCAGTGGCTTGCGTTGCGTTGCATGTTTACCCAGATTCCCGACAAGGAGAATTAGCCTGCTTATTTGTCAAATCTACCCACGAAAACCAAGGCATCGGTCGTAAAATGATCCAGTTTGTCGAAGGGAAAGCCAAAGAATTGGGGCTGGAGGAACTGATCACACTATCAACACAAGCCTTCAATTATTTCCAAAGCAAAGGAGGCTTTATCGAAGGGAAGCCTGATCGCCTCCCATTAGCTCGACGGGAGAAATACGATGCGAGCGGAAGAAACTCTAAAGTACTGTATAAACGTGTCGGTGCTGAGTCTTCAAAAACTCCCAGTTCTTCCATGTTCAGTGCAAAGTGACACTGAATTATGGGCCCGACGAGTTGTTGGTTGCTTAAAAATTATTTCTAGTTCTTTTCTTTAATAAAGGCATCAAATTTTGCCGAGACTTTTGCTTGGTCGGTATCGCCCTTGTGAAGAATAATTCGATAAGTGAATGTGATCGAGCCGCCTGCCGGGACCTTCAGATCGCCTGAACCGGGCGGTTTACCTTCAAAATCGTGTAATCCGAAAGGATTAGCACCGAATAGACCGTAATCACGGACATGCCACCAAGTGGGATACCTTGGGTTTGATGGATGATCGAACATGGCAACCCCCACAGTTTGTCCATCAACTGGCCCATAGTAATCACACCACTTCGCCCGTTTCCCCCAAGTTGCTCCATCCAAAACGCCTTCACTATTTCGTATGTGACCTTGAGCCACCTTACCTTTCACACGCATGGTTTCGGCTAACCGTACCGACATCATTCCTTCCTTGGTATCACCAAAGGTCAGATCCCCCTCTGAGGCCCGAAGAGTGATCTCGAAATCTAACATGCGTTCCTCAGAACCGGTTCGGTAAATGCGGATCGTCCGAACATCTGAACAAATCTTTTTTCCGTCGAGGGCAACCCATTGGTTAGAACTTTTAATGATCCCCACTTTTTTACCCGACTCGATAGTGATGAAATCCTGGTGGATGGTCTTTCCAGCCTTGGCCCCTTCCGACCAAAAATCTACGCCGTTCAAACTTCCAAATGCGAACCAAAGCGATCGATGATGAGGATGATCATGCTCTTCGTTGGGCATATCCTTCATCGGCCAGTGGCGAGTCATGTGCAACCCCCCAGGTCCCAGCAGCGGATAAAGGTAAGGTCGCGGAGTATTCTTAAAGTGGTAATTACTGAAAGGTTTCCCATCGACAGTGATGCGGAGTTGATCATCTTCGCGAGTGATCGTGACTCCTGCCTGATCCTGAGCGAATGCCGAGACAGATAACAAGGCGATGGCGACTTGAAAAAATACAATCAATCGTGGATTCATTGAGATAATCTTACTTCGTTTTTGCAGAGAATGAAGAACAATTCTTTTGATCAGAACTTGAACTCGAACACGAGTTGGATACCAGTTAAAAAAGTGAAAAGGTAAACCAACTTAACAAACAGATTCTCTGGGATTCTTCGGTTCAACCAAACACCCACCCAAACTCCTACGGGAATTAAGGCAAAATAAAGCACGCTTACAGAAAAAGTTTGTTGCGTAATGAGGCCTCCATACAAAAAGAATGGGATTTTGATCCCATTCATCCATGTGAATACTAACACAGTGGTTCCAGTATAAATCTCTTTCGAGAATCGCTGAGGGATCAAAAAGGCGTTCACAACCGGACCAGCCCCATGAGCAAAGGTGGAAGTAACCCCAGCCGCTACTCCACAAATCAGACCTAACCCATGATTTGGAACAAAACGCTGGAGGTTCCGAAAAACTGTGGCCTTTACGAGTTGATAGAGCACAAATAGGACCGCCATCGTGCCGATGATGATGTTCAATTCTCTCGGTGAAAACCGATTAAACAACTGAGCTCCGATCGCAACGCCGATAACCATCCCCGGCAAAAGAAACCAAAGATTCTCAACGCGCCATTTCCGCCAGTAATGATACAGCGAAAAAACATCACCCGCACACAGAAGTGGCAAGAGAATGCCGATGGCTTGGGAAGGCCCGAAGGCCATCACGCACAAGGGGGTTGTCAACATCCCTAACCCGCCCCCGAAACCAGCCTTAGACAAGCCGATGAACAGGACTGCGACCGAAGCCAAGAGCCAAGCGGGCATTAAGTGTGAATCTGAATTCAAAACGAGGTGCGTTGTAATTGAGTGACGGCAAGAGTCGAGAGAATTCATTCCTCAAAACAAGTGCTTGTGAATTCCCATGAATCCGGCAACGTCTCAGAATAACATATGAACAACCCAACCGAACTCAACACTTCGCGCCGCGACTTCATCAAAGTCACCGGAAAAATCGCAACCGTCTCCGCATTGGCAGGTGTGGTATTACCCCACGTCCACGCCGCCGGGAATGATCTCATTCAGGTAGCTCTTGTCGGTTGCGGTGGCCGTGGAACCGGTGCTGCAAGCAATGCTCTCAGCACTAAGAGCGGTCCAATCAAACTGGTTGCGATGGCGGATGTTTTCTCGGAACGACTCAAAGGAAGCCATGACGCCCTCAAGCGAGAGCATGGCGCAAAAGTAGAGGTTCCAGACGATAAAAAATTTGTTGGTTTCGACTCCTACAAGAAAGCCATGGATTGCCTCAAACCCGGCGATGTGGTGATTTTCGCGACTCCTGTAGGTTTTCGTTGGGTTCATTTCGCGTATGCGATCGAAAAGAAACTCAACGTCTTCATGGAAAAGCCCATCACCACGGATGGGCCAACCACTCGGAAAATGTTCAAGTTGGCAGAAGAATCTGAGAAAGCAGGGTTAAAAGTAGGTGTTGGCCTGATGGTTCGTCACTGCCGCGCGCGGCAAGCGTTGCACGAGCGCATTCAGCAAGGCGAGATAGGAGACCTAATTCTCATGAGGGCTTATCGGATGGCGGGTCCGATGGTTGGTTTCGCTCCCCCTAACCCAGGCGCGATCTCTGATTTGATGTATCAGATTCAGAAGTTTCACAGTTTTCTCTGGGCTAGTGGTGGCACATTCAGCGACTTTTATATCCACCAGATCGACGAATGTTCGTGGATGAAGAATGCCTGGCCAAAGCAAGCTCAAGCTGTTGGAGGGCGTCATTTTCGTGGCGATGCCATCGATCAAAACTTCGATAGTTATCAGGTTGAATACACTTACGGGGATGGAAGCAAGTTGATGATGTATGGTCGCAACGTTGCGGGGTGTAATGATGAATTCGCAAGCTACGCTCACGGAGCCAAAGGTTCAGCGATTATTTCCACGTCAGGACATGCGCCCGGAAAATGCCGCATTTTTAAGGGACAATCTCAGGATGCGAAAGATGTGACATGGAAATACCCCCAGCCAGAATCCGACCCTTACCAAAACGAATGGGATGATTTAGTTGATGCGATCCGCAACAATAAACCTTTCAACGAAGCTAAGCGCGGTGCGGAAGCCAGCCTAGTTACCTCGATGGGGCGTATGGCGGCACACACGGGTCAGGTCATCACATGGGACGCGATTCTCAACCACGAACACGAATTCGCACCAACCATCGATAAACTAACGATGGCTTCAGCTCCTCCGGTCGCCATGGGGCCAGACGGGAAATATCCTGTCCCAGCACCAGGCATGAAGCACCTGCGAGAATACTGATCCTTGCGGCTTGGGGAAACCCGACCTAATCCATGGTTCTTGATCGAGCCTCGGGGAATGCTCATTAAATGCGTGCTATTCCCCGGGCACGCTCCATGATCTAAGGATGCCTTTTAGAGCACTCGGTCTTGATCCTAAGATACTCCAAGCAGTTCAAGACGCCGGTTACACGGAGCCGACCCCAATCCAATCGGGTGTGATCCCAAAGATCTTGGAGGGTCAGGATCTGATCGGGATCGCCCAAACCGGAACCGGAAAAACTGCTGCTTTCACGTTACCGATTCTCACGAAGCTTGTCCCGATTATCGGCGATGGGAGCCGCAGGGGGACAAGAGCACTCGTTCTCGCACCAACGCGGGAACTAGCCGTGCAAATTGAGGAAAATGTGCGAGCCTACGCTCGCCATTTACCACTGCGAGTTGCCACGGTTTTCGGTGGAGTCGGAGAACGCCCCCAAATCGATGCCCTTCGCGCAGGTGTCCACATAATCATCGCGTGTCCGGGTCGTTTACTCGATTTGATGAACCGACGTTGCGGAGATTTTTCAGGATTAAAATTCCTCGTTCTTGATGAAGCCGATCGAATGTTAGACATGGGTTTTTTACCCGCGATCCGACAAGTCGTGAAGTCAGTGCCTCAACAACGCCAGACTCTCCTTTTTTCAGCAACGCTCTCCAAGGAGATAGAGTCACTCACTCACGAATTTCAGCGAGCACCCAAGTTGGTACAGATCGGTCGCCGCTCAAACCCCGCCGAAACGGTCACTCAACTAGTTTATGAGGTTCCTAAACATCTTAAGCCTGCCTTGCTCGCGCATCTACTTCGAGACACTTCCTTGAACATGGTGCTTGTATTCTCTCGGATGAAGCATGGAGCTGATCGAATTGCTCGCAGGTTAGAACAGGAGGGGATTCGCACGGATACATTACACTCCAATCGATCCCAGAACCAACGGTTGCGTGCGTTGAAAGATTTTAAGTCGGGTGCCGTCCGGGTGTTGGTGGCAACTGATATCGCGGCACGCGGTATCGATGTGGACGGGATTTCCCACGTGGTGAATTACGATTTCCCAATGCATGCGGAGGACTACGTACACCGCATCGGTCGCACAGGCCGGGCCCAAGCAGTAGGCGATGCGATTAGTTTTGTGACACCCGAGGATCAAGATGAGCTACGAGCCTTGGAGCGGTTTATCGGTCGCGGCATCATCCGGAAGAAGGCCGAAGGATTCAACTACGCTCAAGCCGCCCAACCTTCCGATGCGGATTCTGGAAAGCGAAAACCCTCGAATGGTTTCAGGGGGCAAGCCCGTTCGCAAAAACCCATTCACCCTGGAATGAAAGTTCCCCAACCTTCCAACCAGAGTAGAACTCAAAAAACACAAGGAGGACGCTTCCGACCTCGCTGAATCTCAACCAAAAACGATCAGCACTCGTCCTGAACTCTTCCTCAAGCAATCTCCCCAGCCGGAGGAAGTGGTGCAAATCACTAGTCAAATCGACACGACTCACGATCAATTCGGTAGAGACATTTAGTTAGGAATCTCTTAATAATTGCTCGATCAAATGCGTCTTTGCCAAAACACACTGAATCAAACGATTGGTTGTCGATCATGAATAAGAAGGCTTCAACGGCTCGTAATGGAATTTTGGCAGGCGGGAATTGGATAATCGACCAAGTTAAAATGGTTGATGTGTTTCCCCAACGCGAGCAACTCGCGAACATTCGGAGCCAAGCCCAAGGCACAGGGGGCGCTCCATATAATGTGCTGATCGACATCGCGAAGATGGGTGTGGATGTCCCACTCTCGGCAGCAGGCTTAGTTGGAAGTGATCTCTTGGGAGAAGGTATTCTTAAGGACTGCAAAAGCCACCAAATCGACACCAAACTTCTCAAAACGACTCCAGATGCATCCACTTCATATACGGATGTCATGACGGAAATCGGGAATGGTAGACGAACTTTTTTCCATTACCGAGGGGCGAATGCGCTTTGGGACGGAGCAGATATTGACTTCAAAAAAACTCGGGCAAAGATTTTCCACTTAGGATACCTATTATTGCTCGATTCAATGGATGCACCCGATCGAATCTATGGAACCCGAGCAGCTCGAGTTCTTCGAGATGCTCAGGAGGCGGGCATGAAAACCAGCGTAGATGTGGTAAGTGAAGACAGTAATCGGTTTTCCCAAATTGTCTCCCCTGCTCTCAAGCATGTCGATTATTGTATCCTCAACGAAATCGAAGCCGGAAAAACGACTGGGTTTAAGGTCCGTCAAGCCAATGGGAACCTCGATACAGTGGCACTTCGACACGCAGCTGGGGCACTCCTGCAACTCGGCGTGCGGGAATTAGTGGTCATTCATTTTCCGGAAGGATCGTTCGCTCGAACGAGGAAAGGAGAGGATTCTTGGCAGTCCTCGCTGAACCTGCCACCAAAATATATCACGGGAACTGCAGGTGCTGGGGACGCGTTTTGCGCAGGAGTGTTGCTCAGCCTACATGAGGACGAGCCTTTACAAAAATGTCTGCTCACGGGGGTTTGTGCAGCTGCGGCCTCGCTTGCTGATCCAACGTGTACCGGTGGGATGAAACCGCTGGAACAAGTGCTAGCTCTCGCTAAGAAATATCGACCTCGTCCAGTCCTCACGTGACACCAAGAGCCAAGGATCGCTTGGAGATTAAATTCAACGATCTCGAAAGACATTTCTCACCCGTTTCAACATCGCTTCACCTATGAAGACGATCCTCATCGCGACAAGGAACCAGCATAAAATAGAGGAAATCCATTCAATCCTGCCGAAAGGCATTCGTTGGCTTTCACTTCGAGATTATCCACAAGCCCCGGAAGTCCTGGAGGATGCGAACTCGTTTCGAGGTAATGCCGCGAAAAAAGCCGATTCACTCGTCAATTATTTGTATAACCGCCCTAGCGATTGGAGAGAATCCTACGTCCTCGCTGACGACTCTGGTCTGGAAGTTGATGCACTAGAAGGAGCACCGGGTGTCCATTCTGCACGGTTTGCAAACCTTAACAGTGACACCGTAGGCAATGCCCCTGATGACGCTAATACCAAGAAGTTATTGAATCTTCTAGGAAATGTTGCAGAAGCTAACCGGACGGCACGATTTCGTTGCGTGCTTGCACTAATGCCTCTTCGTAATCCTAATAATCAACAGAATTGTCCGACTGCAATTGATCCCGAAACGGAATTTTTTGTTGGAGCTTGCGAAGGTCGAATCCTGAAAGAACCCCGAGGAACGATGGGATTCGGTTACGATCCCGTCTTTGCTCCCCTAGGCTTTGATCAGTCGTTTGCGGAATTGGGTGAGCAGGTAAAAAATCGATTGAGCCATCGGGCTGCTGCACTCCAAAAACTCAACCAATGGTTCACGCAACCCCACCCACTCTGAGGAGTGGATGGGGCTGTGGGATGATTAATTAGGCAACTTCCTCAGTATCTAGGAAGCCCTGTAAGTGGCGAATTCGAGTGGGGTGTCTTAGTTTCCTTAACCCTTTAGCTTCGATCTGACGAATACGTTCCCGGGTGACTTTGAATTGTTTTCCGATTTCTTCCAAAGTTCTGGCGTATCCGTCTACTAGTCCAAAGCGTAGTTCAAGGATTTTTCGTTCACGTTCTGTCAAACTACCAAGGACATCTCCCAACTTAGATTTCAACATGCTGTAGCTAGTCATGTCCATTGGGTTCTCGGCTTTCTTATCCTCGATAAAATCACCAAAATTCGCCTCGTCACTGTCCCCCACAGGAGACTGTAGGGAGATCGGTTGCTGGGCCATTTTGAGAATAGCCCTGACACGCTCGACCGGCAGCTCCATTTCATCAGCAATTTCCTCGGGCGTTGGTTCCCTTCCATAATCCTGTACTAGCTGCTTTTGAACGCGCATCAATTTATTGATGACCTCGATCATATGTACAGGAATTCGGATTGTGCGGGCCTGATCTGCAACGGAACGAGTTATAGCCTGCCTGATCCACCAAGTGGCGTAGGTGGAGAATTTAAACCCTCGGCGATATTCGAATTTCTCAACCCCCTTCATGAGGCCCATGTTACCCTCCTGAATGAGATCCAGAAATGATAGACCACGATTGGTATATTTCTTAGCAATCGAAATCACCAGCCGAAGATTAGCCTCAACCATTTCAGTCTTTGCTTGGTGAGCTTTTTCAGCGAAATCTTTCAACTGAGCGTGGGATTTCAGGTATTGATTCGCAGGCATCCTGACGAACTCTTCGAGGGCATTGACCTTGCGTTGTTCGGCCTGAATCAATTGGTTTTTTTGAGAGACGTGTTTCTGGTGCTCTAAATCGTGGATCACCCGTAAACTTGTTTGAAGTTTATCGTGAATGTTGTCCGCGACTACTGCCATTTCCTCGAGCACTTTTTGTTTGTAAAAGAATTTCGGGAAAGTTTTTTGAAGTTTTAGATCGAGCTTCTGAAACGCCGTTTGGTGTTTATCTGCCTTTCCCCCAGCTGCTTGCCAAGTGAGATAAACTTTATCTACTTCCAACTCAATTTTCCGAACACTCTTCAGGAGACGTCGTAGCTCCTTGTGGTGAGCATCTCGGCTGTCAATTTTTTTGTCGACGATGACACGATCAAATCGCTCTTTGGGAGGTTCAGATAGCAATTTCTCAGCAAGCGCAATGTGCTCCTTGGCCGTAAATCCGAATCCGTAAATGATATTGCGAACCTGCTCCTCGGCGACCTCGATACGTTTGCAAATTTCTACTTCCTGCTCGCGCGTCAGCAAAGGTACCTGCCCCATTTGCTTGAGATACATCCGAACGGGATCATCCAGAATATCCAGCCGTAGCTTCGAGTCCTCCTTAACTTCTTCCTCCTCAGGCTCGGGCTGTTTGGCAACATCCACCTCAGCCTGATCTACAATCTCAACATCGAGGTTGTGGAGTTTTGTGTATATCTCATCTAGGTCATCCGGGGTTGGGGTATTATCACCTAGAGAATCGTTGATGTCGTTGTGGGTAAGGTAACCTTGTTCCTTCGCCAACCGGACGAGTTCTTTGACTTTTTCTGTAACGTCGAGCCCTAAGGGTGGAACGGCAGGTACCCCAATTGAGTTCGAAAGCGGCAACGGAGCTGCTAACCCTTTGCTACCGGAACCCTTGGGGTTTGGTGCCTGTTTTTTTTCGCCTACTGCTTTCGCCTCTTTCACCTTGCCGGTTCGCTTTTGAGGAACCCGACCTGCGCTCTCGCGGACAGCCTTCACGGCCGATTTTTTACCGGGAAGTTTTTTGGTAGGCTTCTCTGCAAGTTTGGCACCCTTACCTTTGGAAGGAACCCGTGCAGATGGTTTCTTGGCCTTACGCACAATCGCTTTTACGGAAACGGGTTTGACCGTTTTCTTTAACTTGGCGACCGGAGGAGTCGCGGATTTCTTCGCCTTGGCTTTCACCATATAAAAAATAAATGCAAAAAGGACAACAAACCAACAGTTTACTATGGAACGGGAACGCCTAGAGTCAAGCTGCTAAAAAGCAGCGGCCCCTTGCAAATCTATCGCAAGAGTTCACTTTCGGCACAAGGGTGAGCAAATAATTGCTAACAAGAAAGGCCATCAATAGGAGGCCATAAAAAAGAGTTTAGCAATCAAACCCGCCTTAGAGTCCCATGGAACCTTCAAGAATGCAAGCCCAGCTCGATTGTTTATTTCGGTGCTGTGATGGTCTGCCAGATTTTTACGGGCTGTCCGTATTCGGATACTGCAAAGTCAGGTTCTCCGTCGTCGTTAAAATCTGCAATGACAACGGCACGTTGTTCACCCTCCGTTGCCACTCCACTTTCGGTGGAAGTTAATGGTCGAAATCCGCCTCCACCATCGCCTAATAACACCAACCCCTGCCCTGCGTCGCATCGCGATACTCCGGGACGCAGTGCGAAGAAGTTTTGGGCTAGCACAGCGTCTAGAAAACCATCTCCGTTCAAGTCTGCGACACCGATGCCGAAGGCTGGTGCCAACTGAGCAATCTGGGGCAGAGGACGAGCCTCAAAGCGATTTCCACGGTTGAGGAAAAGGGTAGTGTTCCATTGTTTTGCTTCGACACCCTGCATCCGAGGGGCGGCGTGACCCCAAGCTTCGTCGATACTAATCGCCGAAAAGGAGGCGTGAGTCGGGAAACGTTCACGAAAACCGGTCCAGACCTCAGCTAATTCACCTAACGATCGTTGCGGGGTGATAAACCTGAGAAGAGGATCGAATGCCGCCTCGATGAGCACAAACGAGGAAGCCCCATCGCGGTCTCCGTAACCCCACTTGATTGTTGAGTTGGATGCAGAGGACCATGGGGTATTTAAGCCCCAATTGCTAATTAACAAGTCCAGTTTCCCGTCTCGATCGAAATCCCCAGCAGCGAGACCATTCCACCAACCCTGTTGATCTGCAACCCCCCATTCACCCCCAACTGATTGCAGCACACCATGCTTGTTGATGTAGATCTGTGGAGCCCCCCACTCACCGACTGTGACGAGATCCGATTGATGATCCCCGTTAATATCAACCCATTGCGCCGCACTCACCAATCCGCAAGCTCCCAGTGCGGTTGTAACAGCTTCGTCCCTCTCCCAACCCCGTTTTGTCTCCCGCAAAAGGACGGATTGACTAGGCATTGGCCAACGGTCCTTAATAGAACCACCCCCTACGAATAATTCCATTTTTCCATCCCCGTTGAGGTCGCCAACTGCTAAGGCTGATGGATTATTTCCAAGGAGTAATGCGACCGAGCCAACCAATTGTCCTCGTCGAAGGCGGGCGATTCGGACTTGTCCAGTTCCTCCTTGCCCACTGGAAATTGTGGCGGCGAGATTGAGTTCCCCTGAACTATTGGTCCATGTGACAACCGATGCTGCTTGACCTACTATTGATTCATCAAAATTCCACTCTCGGGTTGGAGTTTCCGGCGTCCCACTTCCAAATTCACCAAAGCCGGAAAGTTGATTTGGTTCCCACTTTTCCCATCCGCTCGCAAGGTTTAGTTCAACCGTCATTTTCCCTCCGGATTTGGCACCAACAAGTAAGTCGGGCCGACCGTCTTGGTTGAAATCGGCAACTGCAAGTCCGGGTCCTGCATGACTCATTTTTCGGTGGAGCAATGGTTGAGTGGCGTAGTCATCAAATTCGGGGAGGGCTGCTTCCCGGCTAGGAGGTCCTTCAGTCAGGCTGAATAAGGAGGTTTCAATCCTCGACGGATCGTGTCCTTTCTTTTCGATGATGATTGAGGAGGTTTCCTCCACTTCTAACTCAGTGTTTGTTGGAACCTGACTGAGGAATGATCGCCGGCCATTGCGCCATCGAACCTCAATATCCAGCAGGTTGGTGTGTGAGAACCCAGCAAAAGTGCGGACCATTTCTGAGGCAGAAAGGTACTGACCGCCACAGATAATCTCCTGTGACTGTAGAACCGCGCCGTTTCGAACAAGAATTTGAGCTCCCACTCCGAACCGGTTTGGCGGCGAACCTGCCAGTTTTACCTTTAATCTAGATGCACTACTCTCATTCCTATAAAAAAGAGGGGGCGAATTTAAGCAATTGACCACAACATCCAAATCGCCGTCGCCATCTAAATCTGCGGTCGCCATCCCTTGGGAGATGTTTGTGGCATTAAACCCCCAGGCGGAATGCATGTCAGAGAAAGTCAAATCACGTTGATTTCGGTAGGCAGCGTTCGGGGTGATGAGGGGGAGGTCTCTTTTTGAAAGCACACCTTGATGGGCGGTTTTGTCGGCCCCAATAGCATCCCAATGATTCATATCTTTGAGGTTCCCATTGGTTACGAGTAAATCCTCAAAACCATCGAGATCCACATCGAGGAACAGAGGCGTCCAAGACCAGTCGGTCGCAGCTAGACCAGCGAATTGGGCAATTTCAGAATAAGTGCCGTCCCCTACATTCAAATAAAGGCAGTTTCGCGCAACTTGTTCCAATTCTAGACCCGAATTCCACTCACGCCGACCGATCTCATGAGGCAACCGCTCCTGAACACGTCGGGTGTTTAATTTTGGCAACATCTCAACCGTGATGAAATCCAGCAGTCCATCACGATTAATATCGGCGAAATCTACCCCCATCGAAGCATAGGCCATTGTTCGTTGCGTGCGGGTTGGTGCTAGCTTGAATTTACCCGTCTTATCGTTCAGCCACAGACGATCTGGTGTCTGGAAATCGTTACAGACATAGATATCAGGGGCACCATCCCCGTTAATATCCCGGATTTGAACCGCCAAACCGAAATCCCACGGGGCCCGCAGTGGTTTACCCTCAGTGTTTCTGAAAAAATCCTCCCAATTCCTAGGTTGAAACCCTCTGTCACCAAGGTTTCCAAGGAGGATATCTTGGTCGCCATACTCAACGAGTTTTCCGTTGATGATTTTGGCTCGGTTGGCGAAACGGCCTTGGACTTTTGTCTCGCCGTTGATGACGCGGGTCGCGAGGGTAATTCCGTCTCCGCCAATAGATTCCAAACCGAAGTTACAAAAATATAAATCCAATCGGCCATCCCCATCCACATCGGACGCTGCGATCGAAGTCATATTCCCCCGAGACGAACCAAATAGTGGGGTTGCGAGTTTTGTGAAGCTTTTCCCGTTGTTGTTGATCAGGATTTCACTGGATTCCCCAAAAACGGTGATCACGAGGTCCTGCCAACCATCGCCGTTCGAGTCTGCAAACAAAGCTCCAGTCGAGGATTTATTGGTGGCAGAAAGGCCCATCGCTTCCGTCACGTCTTGGAAATGCCACAGACCTAGATTCCGGTAAAGTTTATTGGGTCCGCCTTTGTTGCAAAAAAAGACATCTGGCAAACCGTCGTTATCAAAATCGCCCAAAGCCACCCCTGCCCCATTCAAAGAAAACTGCCTAAAGCTCGCCAACAGATGTGGTAAAGTATTCGTAAAAGATACTCCAATATCTGCATTGTGGAGTTGCTTAAATCCGGGTGGTGAATTCGTGTTGAACGCTGCCAAACCGCGCAATCGGCCTCCGGGAATCGCCCTCCAAACCTTCTGATCAACCGCGACGACTGTGTCACAAAGAACAAAAACGAAAAAGAGGAGAAACCACAGCACACGATTCTTGCGCAATGCTAGGTTCTGCGCCTGATGCTCTCTCAATGGGTTCAACGCCCTAATTCATGCCAAGTTCTAAACTCAAATCAACATGGAAATGTAAACCCTGACAGCGGAATCCTGAGCATAAAGCACTCGGAGAGGAACGCTTTTAGGTCATTTTAACTTTGGATTGGGGTGGGATCCTTTGAAATCCAACCTACCTCTCCCTCACAGTGGGCCATCACGGTCGTTGCCAAACAGTTACCCACAAGATTGACCGAAGTGCGGGCCATATCCATGAGTTCGTCCACCCCGATGATCAAGATGATTCCCTCCAATGGGAGGTTAAAACTAACTAGAGTGCCAGCTAGAATCACTTGGGAGGCCCTAGGGATTCCTGCCATCCCTTTGCTAGTCAACATCAGCATGAGCATCATTGTTAGTTGTTGACCCCATGTTAACGGGATTCCGGCTGCTTGGGCTACGAAGACAGAAGCCACCGCGAGATAAAGGGTGGAACCATCCAGATTGAAGGAGTAACCCAGCGGCATCACAAATGAAACTATCCTCTTGGGAACCCCAAAACTCACTAATCGCTTCATAGCATCCGGCATGGCTGCGTCGGAGGATGTTGTAGTGAATGCAAGAATAATGGGTTCGCGGAGTAAGCTAAGAAATTTCTTAATGGGTAACCGAATCCAAAAAGCTATTGGGAGAAAAACCACCAAGCAGAACACTACGAGAGCTACATAAAGTGTTAGGATAAGCTTTCCGAGATTAATCAGCATACCCAATCCACTGTGTCCCACGGTGTAAGCCATTGCAGCTCCAATACCGAGTGGGGCGAATTTCATGACAAGCCCTGTGAATTTGAACATCACTTCCGTCAAACTCTCGCAAAACCGCAACATTGGTTCCCTTTGAGCGGAGGGCACCTGGGCTAACGCCACGCCGAACAGCATCGCAAAGAAGACAACTTGCAGTACATCGTTGGAGGCAGCGGCTTCGAAGAAACTCTTCGGCACAATATGTTCGATGATACTACTGAACGTAACGTGTGCCGGAGCCGTGAGTTCTTGCGACGATGCCGGGAGGGGTAATTTGGTTCCAATACCCGGAGTTGCCAAGTTGACAGCAGCTAACCCAATCACCAACGCAAGGGTTGTGACTACCTCAAAATAAAGAATCGATTTGAATGCAAGCCGACCGACCCCCTTTAAATCATCACTATGTCCGGCAATCCCCACCACCAAGGTACCGAATACTAGCGGAACGAGAATGCATTTAATCATCTTGAGGAACACGTTGGAGATGACTTTTACGCTCTGGGATTCTTGGGGATAATAGTAACCGATAAGAATACCCGCCACCATTGAGACCAAGATCCATTGTGTGAGTGAGACACGTCGTAAAAGCTGCCACATAGATTCAGTGTTTGATTGGTAAATCGGAAAGCAGACACTAACGGATGAAAGGAAGTAGGCAAAGAACCAATCCGGCGAGCCAACTCTTGGGTTGCCAACAAATCCGAACGTCGGCAATTTAAACTCAGATTGTCTCAACTAACATCAAATCAATCTGTGGTTGAACTCGCGAGAGGATCCGCAACTACTGCTGATCGAGCCCCATTGCTTCGCACTGAGGGGCTTGTCAAAATGTACAGACGCCGGCGCGTAGTGAACAAGGTCGATATTAAAGTTTCGCCCGGAGAGATAGTCGGATTACTCGGACCTAACGGCGCGGGGAAAACGACAACCTTCAACATGGTGGTTGGTGTGGTGAAACCTGATGCAGGGAAAGTTTTTTTTCAAGACCAACCGATCACAGGTGTCGCCATGCATCATCGGGCACGACTCGGGATTGGTTATCTCACTCAAGAGCCATCCGTGTTTCGAAAACTCACGGTTGAACAGAACATTCTCGCGATTCTAGAGACCTGCAGTTTAACCCGAAGGGAACGTTTGGTTCGATTGCAATACCTTCTAGAGGAACTTGATCTGACTGGGCTTGCGAAATCTAAGGCGTATCAACTCTCGGGAGGTGAAAAACGCCGCTTGGAGATCACCCGAGCTTTGGTAACCACTCCCAAGCTGCTTCTGCTGGACGAACCTTTTTCTGGAATTGACCCGATCACTGTCTATGAAGTTCAAAAAATCCTTCGTCGATTGAGAGACCGAGGACTCGGAATTCTGATCACTGATCATAACGCAAGGGAAACTCTCAAGCTCGTGGACCGCGCTTATTTGATCAAAAGTGGTGAGGTCTTGATTGAAGGTTCGGCCGACTTCGTGGTCAATGACTCGAGGGCCCGTGATATCTACTTGGGTCCGGAGTTCAATATGTAATCCTATGCAGCACCGTCCTTCCCCCATTGTTCGAGACAAAGTAAGCGTGGAACGCTTTTTTAATGATCATAATGGGTCATTGGGGTTAAAACTGGTCGCCGGTACCAGCGGGTTAGTCCGAATCATTAGAGAACCTACGGTGAATCGTCCCGGGTTGGCCTTGGCTGGTTTCAAAAAATACTTCGCAGAAAAGCGCGTTCAAGTCATGGGTAATGCGGAGTGTCATTTCATCAAGTCGTTGACACTCGACCAGCGGAATCAGTGTTACCAAGTCCTACTACAACAAAAAGTGCCTTGTATCGTTTTTTGCCGAGGGTTGCGTCCGGACCGAACCCTATTAGGGCTTGCTGAGGCGAGGGGAATACCCATTTTCATCGCTCCCCAAATCACCATGAAGTTCATCAACATGGCAACGTTAGCCTTGGAAACCATGTTTGCGCCTCGCGGCACAGAGATGGGATCGATGGTGGATATTCTAGGGATCGGGGTGATCATTCGCGGGGAAAGTGGCATCGGCAAAAGTGAAAGTGTGCTAGCACTGATCGAGAGAGGTTATTCCCTAGTATCTGATGATGTCACCAAGGTCACATTACTCGATGGCCGCACCATTGTAGGCACCTCCTCGGAGCTCACTCGTAATCACATGGAAGTGCGCGGCATTGGTATCATCAACGTTGCAGCGATGTTTGGTGTGAAATCAATTCGCCAAGAGAAGGAAGTGAATTTGGTAATTTGTTTGAAGAATTGGAATGATGTTCCTGATGTGGATCGACTCGGTCTCGACGAAAAACACATCACAATTTTAGGTGTAAACATCCCTGAAATCACAATTCCTGTGAGACCCGGTCGCGATTTAGCGCGACTCATAGAGGTCGCTGCATTCCAGATGAAACTAAGGAGATCTGGCTACAACCCAGCTCGTGAACTCAATGAACGGTTGCTATCAAAGATGGCATCAACGAGCTCAACGGAGGGAGAAATACCTTCGAACTGAGATACCGACCTGAGATTATTTTGAATAAACCATTGGTAAATTGAAGAGATTTCCTCGATAAGTTCCGGAAGAGATGAATACCTCACAAGAAAACATCGACTTGGGCAAAGAAATTACTCGCCAGTTTACTGTGGTAAACAAGCTCGGCATTCACGCAAGACCCGCGGCAATGTTTGTTAAAATTGCCAACCGTTTTGAGTGTCAGGTATTTGTTGAAAAAGATGGAGAAACGGTGAACGGGAAATCCATCATGGGACTCATGATGCTTGCTGCGGGCCCGGGTTCGAAGTTAAAGGTCTGTGCTTCGGGTGCCGATGCGTTATCGGCAGTCACAGAATTAGAGGCTTTGGTTAAGAGGAAATTCGACGAAGAGTAGAAAACCTTCTGTCCATCCAGCATCGAGATTCCTCTTTAATCTGGATGCCGTATTACTGACTGTTTATCGTCAAGTCGATTGCGACCAATTCGGATTTGCTTTTGACGAATAATTTTCTGTTTGAGAGTGCGGGGTATGCGCGTACTCCATGTCCGGCTAATTGCGAACGAGCGACTCTCTCAAAACGTGCTGGCGTCGCCTTGACTAACCATACCTCTCCAGTCTCAAGAGTGATGAGAAGGAAATCTCCGAAAGTTAATAGTGTTCCGGAAGGAATTTGGTCCTCTCGCCACATGACTTTTCCAGTTGCAAACTCCACGCATGTCAGCGAGGGACGAAGCTCTTGGCGCCCATCAAATCCATAGAGGTAACCATTATGATGGACGCTGGTAGCATAGTGATTTGAAATCACCCCGTCTTTTGCCCAAATTTTTTCTAGGCGACCCTCCTGCCACCTCAGCAGGATGGCACCAGTTTCGTAACTGGCAGAAAGGAAAATCTGGTTTTCAACCACGACAGGGAGTGCTGCGTTTACTGAAGCAGCGGTTCGACTTCGCCAGGGATAGGTTGCGAGAATTTTTCCATCTCCGGGCTGTAGGAGTGCCAACCCATTCCGAGTAAAGAATGTTGCGATCGAACTTTGACCCACTCGCGCTAGCACGGGTGATGAGTAGCTAGCCTCGTCGCCCGTTGATCGCCAAACGAGTTTGCCTGTCGACTGGTCTAGGGCCACAATCCCAGACCCCTCACGGCCACCGATATTGAGGAGGACTCGACCATCGACGACCAAGGGAGAACAGGCCATGCCAAAGAATCCTTTTGGAGCACCGAAAACAGTCTTCGTATCAACACTCCACAAGAGCTTCCCGGAGGAGATATCTAGGGCGGTTACCAACCCCTCAGCGCTCATGAGGAAAACTTGATTGCCTGAGATCGTTGGAGTTGCCCTCGGACCGTCGTCCGAGCCAAAATCGTCCTTGAAATTTGTGGGAAAGGAAGTTTTCCACAGGGTCACCCCAGAACGTGGATCCAAACATTCAATGACCTCCTCCTGCTCCAATCGATGGGGTATGACTAAATAATTTGAAACCACTGAGGGACTCGCAAAACCTTCGCCTGTTTTCCGTTTCCATAACACAGGAGGCCCTTCCTCGGGCCAACGGGTGCTGAGATTTGTCTCGGCACTTTGACCGTTTCTCAACGGCCCTAGCAACTGCGGCCAATCTCCCGCATTGGTTTCAAATTCGAATAGCCAACATCCGAGAAGCACCCGAGCAACACTGACCAGGAAATTATAGCTTCGAGATGAGGCCAAATTTGACGAATACATTCTGGAATTCCTTCGGTAGAGAGTTGTTACCTACTTAAATCGATTTGAATGGTTGATCAGATTTACTTTTGTTCTGTTAGAGATGCTGTCGGTCAAAGTCAACAGGCGAAATTGGGATTGATGTATGATTAGATTCTAGCTTTCACATTCAAGCCGGAACTCCCTGAATGGAGGTGACTAGAAAAATGATTTCGATAGGTATTAATGGCAAAACATTTTCTCGTTTTTACCCTATGATCAGGCAGCATTGAATCCAATATGAGTATGGACATTGGTGCTATCACCGCAGAAGTAAATAGGGCCGGAGGATTCGTTCAGCCTCTTTTTAACGAAATCGGCAAAGTTGTGATTGGGCAACGATATCTGCTGGAACGCCTTTGTATTGGGCTTCTCACCAACGGACACCTCTTGCTGGAGGGCGTGCCGGGTTTGGCAAAAACTTTGGCTGTGAAAAGTTTAGCATCCGCGATTCACCTCAAATTTTCACGGTTACAGTTTACCCCAGACATGCTTCCGGCTGATGTCATTGGGACGCAAATATTCACCCTTCAGACTGGGACATTCAGCACACGGCGCGGGCCCATTTTCGCCAATTTAGTCTTGGCTGATGAAATCAACCGCGCGCCCGCAAAAGTTCAGAGTGCCTTGCTCGAGGCCATGCAAGAACGACAAGTCACGCTTGGTGATCAGAGCTACCCTTTGGACGATCCTTTTTTGGTATTGGCAACCCAAAACCCAATTGAGCAAGAGGGCACTTACCCACTTCCTGAAGCCCAAGTGGACCGCTTCATGCTCAAGCTGAAAGTTACCTATCCGCCCCGTGCTGAGGAACGCCAAATCCTAGACCTAATGGGTCGGACCGACCAACTACCGTCCGTCCAGCCAGTAGTGACATTCGAGCAGATCAAACATGCGCGCGAGGTGATTAATGCGATATACATGGACGACAAGGTAAAGGATTACATCGTCGATGTGGTGTGTGCGACACGATCGCCGGATGACTATAGCCTAGAGTTAAAAGATTTAATTCAAATGGGTGCATCGCCCCGAGCAACGATTGCTCTGACTTTGGCAGCCAAGGCTCATGCGTTCCTACGTGGGCGAGGCTATGTGACTCCTCAGGATGTGAAGAGTATCGGGATGGATGTACTCCGTCACCGAATCACGGTCACCTACGAAGCGGAGGCCGAAGACAAGTCGAGTGAGAACATCATCCAGAAGATTTTCGACGAACTCCCCGTGCCCTGATCCTAGATTAAGATCGAAAAATCCTGAACTTGTCATCCCATGATACCGAGGGAAGTTCTCAAAAAAATTAGGCAGATTGAATTACGCACGAATCGACTTGTGAGCGAGTCCTTAGCTGGGCAATACCACAGTGTTTTCAAGGGCCAAGGCATGAATTTCGATGAAGTTCGTGAGTATCAACCTGGGGACGAAGTTCGGACGATTGACTGGAATGTCACCGCTCGAATGAACCATCCTTTCGTCAAAAAGTTTGTGGAGGAACGCGAACTCACTGTGATGTTGATCGTGGATGTGAGCGGATCCAATTTATTCGGTTCTGGGAGCCAAACTAAACGAGAACTTGCCGCAGAGATCGCTTCCGTCCTCGCGTTCTCAGCTATCCGGAACAACGACAAAGTAGGTTTGTTGCTTTTCAGTGATCGGGTGGAAAGGTTCATTCCACCAAGGAAGGGAAAACGGCATGTGTTACGCGTGATTCGTGAGATCATGGTTTTCCAACCTGAACATCGACAGACTCGGGTTGACGAAGCATTGCAATTCTTGCTTCGCGTCACGAAACACAGAAGTATCGCGGTTTTGGTTTCTGATTTCCTGAACCCAATACCCCCGAGCCTCGTACGCCAAGTGAACCGAAAGCACGATCTGGTAGCTGTGCATATAGAGGATGAGCGGGAATACGATTTGCCAGCGTTGGGTTACATCAGACTACGAGACGCAGAGACGGATGAAATCATCGAGATCAACACCGGCGATACCCGCAAGCGCAAAGGATTCGTCGAGCGTCGTCAGAAACACCAAGTGCAGATGCTTAAAACTTTAATGACGGCCGGGGTCGATAGCATTCAACTCCGCACCGATCAACCCTACGCCATTCCCCTTGCCCGATTCTTTGAAACACGGGAGCGTCGTCGATTGCGCTGTTGAGCCCTATGGCACTCACGACTAATTCTGCCCTGATCGTCCCACCCTCAGGCCCGAATCACAACTCTAACACCATGGAGTTGCGTCCGGCGAAACCACTCGAACAAATCCCGAGCGACTGGCCTTGGATTGCGATCGGGTTGCTGGTCATTCTGATCGTGGTTGCAATGGCTTGGTGGTGGAGCAAAAAGCGCAAGACCTTGGTAAAAGCTGTCATTGTTATTCCTCCACACAGAAAGGCTAAAGACCGACTCCATCAGGCTCTGGCTTTGATTTCTGATCCCTACGCGTTCTGTTCTCTTCTGTCAGAAGTATTGAGGGTATATTTGGAGGAACGCTTTTCATTGCACGCCCCAGACCGAACCACTGAAGAATTCCTCTACGAACTCAGGGCCACAGAATTATTAAACCATCACCAAAAGGGATTTTTAGAAGATTTTCTGCAACGATGTGATCTTGTTAAATTTGCCAAGCACGAACCCACCGAACCCGAATTGCGGAAATTGTTGGATTCTGCACTCCGTCTCATCGATGAGACCCAAATGTTGGAGCTAGTCGCTCCAACCAAGCCAGCACCATGAGTCTTTCATTTGCCTATCCTTGGATCCTGACGGCGCTGATTGCAATTCCGGTGCTGGCATGGCTGAAGGGTAAACGCGGTCGCGAATCAGCGTTCCTTTATTCCTCTGTGCAGCTCGTCCGTGGCATGACCAATCTCAATCGGTCAAACGTGGGAGCGATGCTTCTGAGGTTGCGCTGGGTGAGTTTGGCACTCCTTATCGTCGCAGCAGCACAGCCGCGTCTCCCAGATGGCGAGGCGAAAATCAACGCTAGCGGCATTGATATCGTGATCTGCCTTGATCTTTCCACCAGCATGGCGGCAGAGGATTTTGAGCTTCGAGGGAATCCCGTGAATCGTTTAGAAATTGCGAAGGATGTCATCCGTAAGTTTGTAGATAAACGAACAAGCGACCGAATTGGTTTGGTTGCGTTTGCCGGAAAGCCTTACATCGCGGCCCCCATCACGCTCGACCATGAGTTCTTACTGCAAAACTTGGATCGATTGGAGCTGGGCACCATTGAGGATGGGACTGCAATCGGTTCTGGAATTGCAGCGGCGGTGAATCGGGTGCGCGAACTTACATCGAAAAGTAGAATTGTGATTCTCATGACCGATGGTCAAAACAATGCGGGTAAAGTTCCACCGCTCGCTGCAGCAGAAGCAGCAGAAGCACTAAAGATCAAAGTTTATACCATCGGAGTGGGAACGAGGGGCACAGCCTACGTTCCGTATGTTAACGCGTTTGGACAACGATCGAGAACTACTCAAAAAGTTGACATTGATGAGGACACGTTAACCAAAGTCGCGACGCGCACTGGTGCAAAGTATTATCGAGCAGACAACACGGCGGCTCTTCGAAATATCTATGATGAAATCGATCAATTAGAGCGAACCGACGCTGAGTTGAAAAAATTTCAGCAATACCATGAGCTTTTCCCTTGGTTCGTGTTAGCTGGATTAATGGTGTTCCTCTTGGAAATAATCCTCAACCACACCGTTTGGCGCCGACTACCTTAACTCCATGAGATTTGCTCATCTAACCGTGTTGTGGATCGGAACATTGGCAATATTGCTTTTGGCCATTTTCTTAATCTGGTCTTGGCGTCACAGGCAATTACTGTTGACCCGATTTGTCGATAATCGCCTTTTACCCAAAATGCTCCACGGAGTAGATGTTGTCTGGCAAAAGTGGCGATTGGTTCTTGTAGTCATTATTTCTGTATTTTTATGGCTCGCACTTGCTCAGCCTCAGTGGGGTGAAAACTGGGAGGAGGCGACGCAACGAGGGCGGGATATCTTTGTCGCCATCGACACTTCACGCAGTATGCTCGCCAACGATGTTGCACCCAATCGACTGAGTCGCGCAAAACTTGCGGCGATGGATTTGATGAAGTTGGCAAAACAAGATCGTCTTGGATTGATTGCTTTCGCCGGCTCCGCTTTCGTCCAATGCCCGTTAACTCTGGATGAAGAAGCCTTCCGACAAAGCGTCAACATCATCGACACAGGAATAATACCTCAGGGTGGAACCGCGTTGACGGGTGCCATCGACGCAGCCTTGAGCACGTTTAAAAATGATAGCGGCGATAACCATAAAGTGTTGATCATCCTGACCGATGGAGAGGACCATGAGGAAGGCATCGAGGCCGCCTCCAAGAATGCTTCTAAGGCGGGGTTAAAAATTTTTACGGTAGGGGTTGGTACCCCCGCTGGTGAATTGCTGCGCGTCAAGGATGCCCAAGGAAAGGAATCCTTTGTGAAAGATGATCAGGGAAACGTTGTAAAATCCGCCCTAAACGAATCAATTCTGCGCGAACTTGCTAGTAATACTGGAGGCTTTTATATTTCCTTACGTGAGAATAAAGCAATGGATGTGCTTTACGAACAAGGTTTGAAGCCGCTACCGACCTCTGATTTTTCGAGCAAAAAAGTCAAAAAAATGCATGATAGATTTCGATGGCCGTTAGCACTTGGGATCCTCGCGATGATTCTTGAGGTTTTTTGGGTCGAGTCCGGTTTTCGGATCCGCAAACAGTTGGCGGGAGTTTCAGCGGTTCTCGCGTTGTTGATATTATCTTCCCAACCTGCTCTCGCTTCGGCAAACAAAGCAAAACGAGATTTTGAGCGCGGGGAGTATAATAAAGCACGAGAAGAATACGACCGCTTGTTGTCAGGCCGTCCTGATGATCCTCGTCTCCAATACAACTCTGGAAGCAGTGCCTACGCGGATGAGGATTACGCCAAAGCCGCGCAGCGCTTTGAGGCTGCTCTATCTGCGAAGGAAAAGAGCCTTCAACAACACGCTTATTATAATCTGGGAAACTCCGAATTTCGCTTAGGTGAGAGCGAATCGGACGCAAAACAAAAGCAGGAACAGTGGGAACGATCACTTCAGCATTTCGAAAAAGCGTTGAATCTAGAACCCAAGGATAAGGATGCAGAACACAATTTGAACCTCGTCCGTCAACGATTGGAGGAACTCAAAAAACAACAAAAAGAATCCTCCAAGGATAAGCAACCTCAGGATCAGAAGGATAAGGATAATAAAGATTCAGAGGGCGAGCCTGATAACAAATCAAAGGACGACAAAGACAAAGAATCCTCCGAGTCGAAGGACGACAAATCATCAGAAGAAAAGCCAGAACCTAAGAAGGGCGAGGATCCCTCACAGTCCAAGGATCCCCAAGGGAACGAGAAAGAGGATCCAAACCAAGCCGGGAAGGATCAACAACAAGGAGAAGGAGAGCCAAGTCCTGACAACGGTGAACAGGAGGCTCAAAAGGAGGCCGAGCAAGCCGAGGACGCGAAATCGGCCCAATTAGGTCGAATGACACCAAAGCAGGCTCGTCAGATGTTGGAAGCTCAAAAGGGCGAAGAAAAAGCAATGATTTTTCTCCCATCCAAAGACGACAAAAAGGGACCTCGAGATCGAATCTTTAAGGATTGGTGAAAAGTTATCCGATGTGTTTAGACGCCACTGTGATCTGTCGACATTTAAAAAAACAGTATCAATTGCCTACTACGTATGGGAATTATGTTTGGATTTTTCGGATCTTTGCAACGTGTTGGTTTTCGTTAAATCTTTTTGCCGGAACTTTTCAAGCAACGTTGGAGAGATCCCAAATCTCGGTTGGCGAGACAGCGTCCCTCCAGGCTACCCTCCAAGATGACGATCCTAAGAGTAACCCTAGTCTTCCTCAGGTGGCCGGTTTGACATTTCGGCCTGCTGGAACAAGTCAGAGGATGTCGATTGTCAACGGCCGGAGTAACCACAGCCATATTTTCGCTTTCAGCATCACGGCTGCAAGAGAAGGCATTTACACAATCCCTGCAATCAGTATTCGCGCTGAAAACAAGGTTCTCTCAACCCAACCCGTGACCCTCACGGTGACAAAAGGAGAACCAATCAATGCGAATGGACAGCTTGCTTTTGCCAGGGTTGCCATCACCAAAAAAGAAATCTTTCTGGGGGAAATAATCCCGGCGGAACTTCAATTTTTCGTCACGGAAGGGCGTAATTTACAAGGTCCTCAGATCAAAGGCGATGGGTTCGTTGTGAATAAGATTCTTCCTCCCACCCAGAGCAAGGTTCAAATCAACAATATGATCTACAATATGTTGATTTACAAAGTCGCCATCACTCCAACCAAAGTTGGAAGGATTAATTTTGGGCCTGTAGAATTTGGGATCGAAGTGCGCCAGAGTGGTCGCCGGGCTGCAAATGATCCGATTGCTGAATTTTTTGGAGGTGGAGCCAATTATCAAGAGATCACTATCCTCAGCGACACAGTCACCATCAATGTCCTTCCCTTACCAGTAGCTCCTCCGGGAATTGGATTTCTTGGTGCAATCGGTCAATTCTCCATGCAAGTTAAGGCAGGCCCAGTGGCACTCGCCGTTGGAGACCCGATCACTCTTAAAATCGACATTCAAGGCAAGGGGTCACTCGATTCCATGGCGTTACCTAAGTTATCATGGGAACACTTCAAAAGTTATCCAGCAACTAGTAGTATTCAAATCTCGGACACACTTGGAATCGAGGGGGTGAAATCATTCGAACAGGTCGTCATTCCTGAGGGAGTTGAGGCCAGAAGTGTTCCCGAAATCCGATTTAGTTATTTTGATCCCGAGCGACGGAGCTACGTGACAATGACGAATTCGAGCATCGCCATCACGGTGGTTCCTTCAGGCCAACCCACTGCACAGGCTACGGTTGTTCAATCCAGATCGGACGAGGCTGTTCAACCTGTCGCATCGGATTTGAAGCATATCAAACCTGATCTCGGTAGAATTAGTGTGGTTCGTCCCTTACTCATTGATCAGCCTTGGTTCTGGGCTTCAACCACGCTCCCTTGTTTAGCTTGGCTAGGTTTCTTCATTTGGTTCAATAAAAAGGAGCAACAACGCAACGACCCACGGTTCCAGCGCAAACGTCGCACCCAATTGTTGATCCAAGGCGGGCTGATCGAACTTCGAGGTGCTGCTGAAGAGCTGGATCACATACGTTTTTATACTCAAGCTTTCCGACTACTGCAGGAACACATTGGTGATCTCTTGGATCTTCCTAGTCAATCCATCACAGAAACGACCTTGGAAAACCCGCGCATCCGACTTGACGAGGAAACGCAGGTTCAAACCGAGCTGAAGGAACTTTTTCATCTTTGTAATCTTGCGCGTTATGCAGGATCGAGAAACGAAGGATCCCTCTCTGAGGTATTGTCGCGCTTGGAATCTATATTTGGCACCACACCCGGAAAAAAACATGGTACCACATCTAGCCTGAGCTCGCTCTTATTGTTTTGGATGCTTGGAGTTACAATCCCAGTGATCGCTGATCAAAGTCCATTAACGGCGCAGTTTGCTGAAGCGAATCGAAGCTACGAACAAGGAAACATTCAACAATCCTTCCAACAATATCAAAACATTCGAACCAATGGAGCATCCCCTGCATTGTTGTTCAACCTTGCAAACGCCGCATGGAAAAGCGGTCGACAAGGGTTAGCGATCCTTTCCTTGGCAGAAGCGGCACAACTCACTCCGCACGACTCCGACATCAAAACAAACCTTAAGTTTTTGCGCCAGCGAATCACGCGACCACCGGACACTATCGCCGAAACTCTCGCTTCATCCTTCAATCCCAATGAGGTGGCTTTACTTTTTTGGGCAGGCAATGGCGTTCTTTTCGGAGTGCTTATCTATAGAAAAGGTTCGAAGCTCAATCATCGGTCGCTTCCGCTTTATCTCGCGGTGACATTTTTCACGATTGCTTCAGTATTATTGATCCTTTCGACCACTGTGAGAAACACACGGGTTGTGGTAGTAGTGAAAGAAGCTGCTGCTAAATATGGCCCCGTTGATGAATCCAAACCCGCGTTCACGGCACGAGATGGAACCGAGTTAAAGTTACTAGAGAATCGTGAGCAATGGTTCCATGTTGCTGACGCTGGGAACCGAGTTGGATGGGTGAAGAAGACTGACGTGGCGATCCTACCCTAAACAGTGGACTCGACGGGGTTGCCTAATTTCTTCTCAATTCGAAATGCGTACCAAAGCAGTAGAGCTCCGAGAATGTAGATGAAGGCACAAATTCCAATCGCTTGACTCATCCGTTCCATTTGAGCCGCCTCACTTCCTCCGCCGGTGTACCAGCCCACTGCTAACGGACCCATAGCCCCTCCTCCCCAACCCACGGTATTCATCAAACCCGCTGCTGTAGCACGCGCTTCAGGTTGCACAAAATCATACAGACCCGCGAAAATATTCGCGTCGTAAAACCCTTTGCAGATTCCGAATCCTACCATCGCGACCACCAGCCAAGAAACATCACTGGCTCGGCCCACACCCCAGACGAAAACGGATCCAACAAACAGGCCCCCAATCTGCACCAAAAGTCGGCCACCATTTCGTTTAATTGCAAGATGATCTGCTAACCAACCTCCGAATGGAACAATCGCCGCGCTAGCCAAATGAATAAATAAAGTTCCACTCAAGCCCGCTGCAGCTAATTTAAAATGAAACTTCTGAACCAAAAAAGTTGGCGTCCAAGTCAGGAAAATGGTTGCGACAAAATTCGCACACACGAATGCCAACATCACGTAAAGGCTCGCAGGCCGGGCCAAAAGCATTGCAAAAACTTTTCGAAATCCGAGTGGCGGAGGGGTCGCGGCATTAGTTCCATCCGGTCTCGTAGCATCCGGACCAACCCGACCGGGTTCTCGCAATGTTTTGAGGAGCACGATCGCTAAGATCGTTCCCAATCCGCCGAATAGGTAGAAGCCATATCGCCAACCAATGGTTGCTGCAAAAATTGCGCCAATCCAACTCCCGAGAATTGTTCCCACATACACTCCCGATTGGTGGAATCCCATCGCCCTTGATCGTGTATTTTTTCCATGGTAGCTGCTGAGCAAGGACATAGATGCTGGAAAATAAAAAGTTTCACCAAACCCTTCCAGCGAACGAACGACAACAAAATGCCAAAGACGGGAACAATGAGCCGTCATCAAAGTTACAAGGCTCCAGAAGATGCAGCCTCCCAAGATCAGCTTTTTCCGGGACACACGGTCTGCCACCCATCCAGCAAATGGTGCTCCCGCTGCATAAACCCACATGAACGACGAACCGATGAGTCCAAGTTGTGCTTTGGAAAAACCAAACTCTTCCTCCAATTTCGGAAAAACAGCGAATACTGCCTGCCTGTCAGCGTAATTAAAAAAACAAACCATCCAAAGCATCCCAACAACCCACCATCGATAAGAACTGGAGGAATCTCGGGATTTCATAGGATTAAATCAAATTCCACTGGGTGAAGAGTTCCTTAAAACGAAGGAACATTTGGTGATAGGCAACTTCCGTTGATTTCGAATAATCCGATTTACGAACGCCGATTTCAAGCCCTCGCGCCTCCATGCCAGCCGCCATGTTGATCGGAAATGGTAATGCCGAACAGGCTTGACCTAGCTCAAGCAACCGACTTGAAGCCTGCGCTGCACTGCCAATATTCCCCTGCCTGTAAGCACGATCTACCGCCACGAGAAGTTCTGGCACGATGTTCGTCAATCCGCCGATACAGCCGGTTGCCCCTAACATTAAAGCATCCCCTACGCGAGAATCCCAACCTGTAAGCACTGGAAAACCATGAGACTGCGCGCAAGCTATCACCTCCACGTGCCTCTCAAAGGCATCCCCACTCTGTTTAAGTCCAGCAACCGGAACCCTCGAAGCCACCCCGTCGATCACTTCGGGTGTGAGTCGCTTTCCTGTTAGTTCCGGAAAGTTGTAGAGGACAATGGGCTGCTGCAATCGCTCTCCTAGGCGTACGAAAAATTCCGATAAATCCTGATCTACCGATGGATAAAACCAAGGGGGCATGAGGGACACTCCCACCGCTCCTTCTTCACGTGCATGTTTCCCGAGGGCGAGGATTGAACCTTGGCGAATATCACTGATGTTCGCCAATACCTTGAGGGATCCTCGATGCTTAATGATGAGTTCCAATGTTCGCTTCCGATCCGAAACCTCCATCCTAGCAAAATTCCCCGTACTGCCGAGCGCAAGAACCCCAACAACTCCGGCCTTTTCTAACAATTCGAGGTGAATTTTCAGGGCTGACTCGATTGGTATCCCATGGTCATCCGTTGGGGTCCAAATCGCAGCAAAAATACCCGACAATTCAGGAGCTAAGGAGGTGGAAACGGTCATAGTGAGCGTAAACCTAGGAAACCTAACGAGCGATCGAAAAACTGAATTGAGCCTTGTCGGATTTATCTGAGGACAGTCGAATATTGCGAAATATCCCTGTGTCATCAAACGAACCGAACCCGATCAAGCCCTTGGTGAATGTTTGATCCTTCGCCCTCATGATCGGCTTGCTCATGTCGTCGAAAAACACCGCGATTGAACCGTCCTCGACCCGACGTTCTACTTTGACTTTGTGCCAAATATTCTGCCCCCACTCGACTCCCTTGGTCGTTTCGATTGCGATATTGGTTCGAGGCTTTTTGTTCACGAGGAATATATTATGGGCGTTATTATCGGCTGCGGTTGCCAGATGGAGATAATAAAATTCCGTCGGAGATTTGATGCCAAAAAAGATGCAAAGATCCCGATGCCCGTATTCCCGGCTCGTCTGTAGTAGCTCGGCTTCCAGAGTAAAAGATCCGACCGCTTGGTTTGAAAGGACGGCGATGTTAATGGGTGACCGAACAAGGGGGGTGTATTTGCTCTGATTCGTCAATTCCAGTGTGGAGGAATTATTCTCTTTCTGGACACGCCAAGCGTTCGGGTCGCTGAAAATAAAACGGTCTTTTTCTAACGCTCCTGCGGTTGCAGAATTGTATACCAGATTGAATGGAGTCGCCCCTACTGTAAGCAAACTCTCCGCCTGAACCACGGGAACCCAGAACGAAGCTGTGATTAGGCACGCGGTCCACGCGTACAAACTTTGAGTTAATTGCATGTCAAACCTTGTTTGGAACGACAAAGCCATCACGGTATTTGCGAGTCAAAAGTTCGTTGGCAGCGGAATTATTAATAAACTGTTCTTTTTTGGGATCCATCTTAAGCACTGCACCTAATTGGACTGGGAATTTGTTCAGATCAACATCGTGGATTTTGAGATGTTCCGTGAAACTGGCAAAGCTCTCAGCAGCCTCCGGGTGCTTTTTGATTGCGTTGCTAACAGTTTCAGGTTTTGCAAGCTTACCCAAGCGGTACGAAATGTTGCCTGTATGACATAGCGCGCTAGAGAGGTGCCCTTCTAGAATGTCCGCGTTGAGATCGCTGGATTTACGGCTACGAATGGCTTGGATAAAGTTTCCATGATGACTTGCGTCGCCACGGAACTGTTTTAATACTTTCCCAGCGGGATCGAAAGCAGTCGCACTCTGATAGCTCGGGATCACCATGGATCCATTCTCACATTGGATGACAACGCCGATCGAAGCACCCCTCAGATTGTCCATCACGTCACCATTCGACTTCGCAGGCAGCCCACGGACTTCAAATATCAGCGGTGCTTTCGCGTAGTTGTGATAGATGATTTGTGTGTTTGGCGTCGTCCCGTCGTCCACGTAGCCGAATCGCCCTCCAAAGCTGAAGACTTGAGGTGAAAGTTCGTTCACTCCCAGTGCCCACCGAGCAATATCCATCTGATGAATTCCTTGGTTTCCCAAGTCACCAGACCCCGTTGGCCATACCCAGTGCCAATCGTAATGCAAACGGCTACGTGTGAGCGGCTCCTTCGGAGCGGGTCCACACCACAAATCGTAATCAACCGTGCTAGGAGGATTCTGAGGAGCGGTTATTTTTCCGATTGAAGCACGTCGCTTGTAGCAAAGACCGCGAACCCACTTGATTTTCCCGAGTCCACCATCATGAAGAAACTGGATTGCCTCCCGGACACCGGGATTCGATCGGCTCTGAGTACCGGTCTGAACGATCCGTTGGTGTTTGCGTGCAGCTTCAACAATCCGGCGTCCTTCGCTCACATTATGACTCACCGGTTTCTCAACATAAACATCCTTACCAGATTGTATCGCCCAAATCGCAATCAACGCATGCGTATGATTTGGGGTAGCAATCGAAATAGCATCGATGTCCTTGTTTTGAAGCAGTTTGCGGACATCAGAATAGGTCGAAACGGCTTCGTTTCGATCCTTAAATTTCGCAGCTTCCTTTTCTAGGACAGCGGAATCGACATCACAAAGGCCAACTACCCTAACCCCGGGTATCTTACGGAACCCTTCGATATGGCTCTTCCCTTGGCCGTTGAAACCAACCACTGCTAGCCGGATATCCGAGTTGGCACCCTTGGGCTGTGCCCAGACGGATCGTGAAACAGAAAGGGCGGAGACAGCGACCGCACTTGAATTTAAAAACTGACGGCGATTGATAAGGCTCATAGGCGGAACAAAACTAGGCTTCTTGGGGACACCCAAGATAGTTACATCCCATGGTTTATGAGCAAGGAAAAACTAAGCGTTGATCGGGCTTTTTTTGCAGAGGTCTTTGCAACGAACATTCGTCCGGTTAGCCATGCAACGTTCTGGCAAATTTCTCCAATCGATCTAAGCCTTTTTCAATATTGGCCAACCCTGTTGCGTAGGAAATTCGAAGATACCCCTCCGCCCCGAAAGCGATTCCTGGAACAGCAGCGACGTGTTGTGTAGCAAGTAATTGGGAACAAAAATCCGCAGATTTTAACCCGAGTTTCGCGATGTTAGGAAACAGATAAAAAGCACCTTTCGAATTCACGCACGAAATCCCCGGGATCGAGTTGAGCCGCTGATATGCGTAGGTGCGCCGCTTGGCGTATTCGGCCAGCCACAGTGGGAGGTGAGCCTGAGAACCAGTCAACGCGGCAACACCCCCTTTTTGGGCAAAGGAAGTCGGATTGCTCGTGCTGTGACTTTGCATCGCATCAATCGCACTGGCAATTGGTTCTGGAGCCGCGAGAAAGCCTAACCTCCATCCCGTCATGCTCCAAGCTTTAGCAAACCCATGAACGATGATCGTGTGATCCTGATGGGCTTGGCTGAAACTCGCTACGGATTTGTGAACAGCTCCATCATACAGAAGGTGTTCATAAATCTCGTCACTCATGATGAGGATCCCGTGTTCGATGCAGATATCACCTAATGCCCTCACCTCTTCAGGAGTGTAAACACTTCCAGTCGGGTTACTCGGTGTTGTGAGCACAAGCAACCTAGTGCGTGGAGTGATCGCCGCCCTCAATTGGGAAGGAGTCATTTTGAATTCGGTCGCGTCTGTCGTCTCCACAACGACGGGTGTAGCACTCGCCAGTCGCACCATTTCTGGGTAGCTCAGCCAGTATGGCGAAGGAATGATGACCTCATCACCCTCCTGACAAGTCGCAAGCACCACGTTATAACAAGAGTGTTTACCACCGCAGGAAACAATGACCTGACTAGGTTTGTAATTCAGCCCGTTCTCCCGTTCAAACTTCTGGGCGATCGCAGCTCGAAGGTCCGGGATGCCGCTGCTGGGAGTATATTTTGTGAATCCATCTGCCAAGGCTTTGGATGCTGCATCCTTGATATGCTGTGGAGTATCAAAATCGGGCTCACCTGCCCCAAAACCAACGACATCGAGTCCCTCCGCCTTCATGGCTTTGGCCTTGGAATCAATAACCAATGTAAGCGACGGCGACAAGGAAGCGGCGCGATGGGAAATCTTATAATTCATCGGGGTGCGAATCCTAACAGGGGAGACGCGACGGGCAAGCGGATTTGCAGAATCCCACCGTCAAAAACTCCTCAAGCTTGAAAGCAGTCTCGAGACCTTGGTAGTTGGGTCTAAGTCTCTTTAAAAAGGCAATAACCTAGAAACGAACTTGCAGCGAACGTTAGGTTATCCTTAAAATCTCACCATGTCCGCAGCACCACTAAAACAAACCGTTGCTACGAAACAAGGGTTTGATACGAAATCCTACCTGCGCAGCACTTCTGAAGTCGTCGAACGTAGTCTGGATCGATGGATACCCACGGTGAAAACAAAGCCCCGACGCATTCACGACGCAATGCGGTATTCATTATTCGCTGGTGGTAAACGAATTCGACCGGCCCTTTGTCTGGCAGCTGCGGAAGCTTGCGGTGGCGAGTGGACCCCGGCTTTGCCTGCGGCCTGTGCGGTAGAGTGTATCCACACTTATTCACTGATTCACGACGACCTACCCGCGATGGACAACGACGACTTTCGACGTGGGAAGCCCACAAACCACAAGGTGTTCGGGGAAGGCATCGCGGTTCTTGCTGGAGATGCGTTACTCACCCAATCGTTCGAGTTGATCGCAAAAGTTAAACCTACCTCAAGGTACGGCGTGAACAAGCAAGTGTTGGAGTTGGCAAGAGCCTCCGGTTCACTACAACTCATTGCGGGACAAGTAGTGGACATGTTGAGCGAAGGCAAGGCCATTCCCATCAAGGAACTTCAATACATCCATGAAAGGAAAACTTCGGCTTTGTTCTGCTGCTCGGTTCGACTCGGGGGGATGAGTGTGAATTGCACACCAACCCAGCTCAAAGCCCTGACGGAGTTTGGCTACAACGTGGGTTTAGCTTACCAAGTTATTGATGATATTTTAGACGTCACTCAGACCAGCGAACAATTGGGCAAAACCGCTGGCAAGGATCAACACGCTCAAAAAGCCACTTATCCGTCGATTCTAGGGCTCAACCAATCTAGGCGAATATCCAAACAGTTGACCGAGAAAGCATTTCTCGCTCTGAAGCCCTTTCGGAAGAAGGCGGCAGCACTAGAAGCGTTAGCAGGGTTCCTGCTGAATCGGGATTGTTGAGTTGTCAACTATCTCGCTAGTTTCGCAGCGAAGGAGGGCTACAACACGAGGTCGTAACCCTAATTGAGAAAGAAGATTTAAGCCTGATTGTGTTGTCTAACATTCCGACGTCACTACGATAAATGGCGTGACCGCTGTTAAAAAATTGTTACATACCCGATACCGGGTTGATGATCTCGAAAAAACGGTGACCTTTTACAAAGATGTATTAGGGCTTCAGGAGACAAGGCGACACAAGTCTCCACGTGGGTCTGAGTTGGTCTTTCTCAAAGCTGAGGAAAGCGAGGAGTTGATAGAAATATGCCATTTTCCATCTAGCGGGATGGTGAGAGTTCAGGCCGATCTCACACACCTTGCTTTTGAGGTCGAGAATCTAGAAATCTTTGGTCGCCATCTAAGTGCGCATGGTTTGGCATTTTCGGATGGGCCGCATTTAAGGAAGGATGGTGGTGGCTTCGCGTTTGTAGATGCACCAGAAGGTTATGAGATCGAACTCATCCAGCGGGCGCACACGACTGAACCGAGCAGACAATAGCCCGCTAAAACCCAATGATCTTGCGAGTTAAGGATTTGGTGTATCATTTTCCAAGACCCACCTTGGTGATGGGGGTTTTAAATGTCACCCCTGATTCTTTTTCCGACGGATCGAAATATTTGGATGCATCAGCGGCAATCGATCACGGGATCAGCCTCTTAGCATGTGGTGCAGATTGGATCGATATTGGCGGGGAATCGACCCGACCCGGCGCGTCCCAGGTCACCTCCGCAGAAGAAATAAGACGTGTTATTCCGGTCATTCACGGGTTGCGAGCCAAAACCGATGCGATCATCTCCATCGATACACAGAAGGCAGACGTAGCTCATGCTGCAATCGCCGAGGGCGCTCAAATCGTGAACGATATCGGGGCTAACCGAGGTGATTCTGAGATGTGTGAACTGATCGCGAGGACCGGTGTTGGTTATGTTTTAATGCATATGCAGGGCACCCCTCAATCTATGCAGTCCAATCCCTCCTATGGTAATGTGACTCAAGAAGTGAAATCCTTTTTAAGAGAGCGACTGGCGTTCCTAAAGGAATCAGGGGTAAACTTCGAGCAAGTCGTGCTCGATGTTGGCATAGGTTTTGGTAAAACGTTTCAACACAATTTGGATCTGATGGCAAATCTCGACCTGCTTCATGATTTAAAACGGCCGATCCTAGTCGGCGTCTCTCGCAAGTCGTTTCTCGGGGAAGCAACCAGTGCGCCTCTCCAAGATCGACTCGCAGGAGGTCTATCCTGTGCTGCTTGGGCGATTCAGGCGGGTGTTCAGATTGTGCGAACCCATGACGTGGCGGAGACTAGACAAGCTGCACGAATGACGGAATTATTACTAAAAACGAAGCACGAGCGTGGTTGATTGGATTTCAATTTTGTGGCGACCGTTGGTAGAAATTGTGGTGTTAACCACAGCCTTCTATTATGGATTCCTGTTCGTGCGAGGAACGCGCGGTTGGCCAGTGGTGATTGGTTTTTTAGTGATGATTGCACTGACTTTCGTCACAAGCGTGCTGCAACTCGATGTGTTGAGTACGTTCCTTCGCTCGTTTTTTGCTTTTTCTGCCGTGGCAGTTTTGGTGCTTTTTCAGCCTGAATTTCGACGTATGCTCGCGGAATTGGGAAATCTTCCTCTTTTTGGCACAACCCGAGAGCAACGTGAAAATATCGAGGTGATCGTACAAAGCGTTGAACGGTTTTCGGAGCTTCATATTGGAGCTCTGATCGCCCTTGAGCAAACCATCCAGCTGAGGGATGTTGTAGAGTCTGGGATTACAGTGGATTGTGAGGCAACACCGGAAATGTTGGAGACGATTTTTTTTCCAAATAACGCCATCCATGATGGTGGTGTTGTTATCAAAGGAGACCGAATCAACCTCGCGGCTTGCATTTTCCCTCTAACCCAACGACAAGATTTGAGTAAGTCCCTTGGAACTCGCCATCGTGCGGCAATCGGGTTGGCGGAAGAAACGGATGCTATCGTCATTGTCGTATCAGAGGAGCTAGGGACTATTTCTTACGCTTACAAAGGACAGTGGGTGCGTGGAGTCAGCGTGGAAGAACTACGTTCATTTCTGACTTCCATCTTCATGCGTCAACCTAAACTTACGTGGCGTGCTTGGATTCGGAGCAAGTTACAAAACCGCTCTAATAGTGGATCTGCTGGAGATGATTCAGGATCCCAAACACTTTCGCATCATGGCCAAGCGCGCATTGCTCCCGAATAATTTTTATCTGAAACTAACCGCACTGATGCTAGCCATCATCGTCTGGTTCGTGTTCCATCGGAATGATCAGAGCACTTCTGGAGCGAAGGAAGATTCTGAGATGAAAAACCGAGTTAAAAAATCTTTTGAACTCATTCCAATCAGTGTTATGCAACCATCAGGTGAGTTTCGCCGTTTCAGTGTTTCAGTGTCAGGTATCAATCTAGTTTTATCAGGTGACTCATCAATTTTGAACAGGCTGACCACCAATGAAATCCGAGCCTACGTGGATACACAGTTTTTCCAAACCGACACAACGATCCTACCAGTACGAGTTCACGTTCCAAAGGGAATCCAAGTTGATCAAACCTTTCCGAGCGAAGTTCACATACGCCTTTTAAGTCCTTAATTGAACCACAGTTATTTAGATGACATTACCAAAAAAAATCTTTGGCACTGACGGGGTGCGCGGTCCGGCAAATATCGAACCCGTTACGCCAGAAACCGCATTAAAACTCGGCCGAGCTGCTGCGCAGGTTTTTCGCAGCCTTGAAACAGTGGCCCGTGGCCGTGAACGCCATAAAATCGTGATCGGCAAAGATACGCGACTTTCGGGTTACATGCTGGAAAACGCTCTAGCTTCTGGAATTCTTTCAATGGGAGTAGACGTGCTTTTCATCGGACCACTTCCTACCCCAGGTGTCGCCTACGTTACGCGAAGTCTGCGTGCCGATGCTGGTATCGTCATCACGGCATCCCACAACCCTTACGACGATAACGGAATCAAATTCTTTCGATCCGACGGTTACAAACTTGATGATCTGATTGAGTCAAAAATCGAGCATCTAGTTTTTCATGGCGACATTGAGAGCCCGAAAGCCACCGGCGCGCAAATCGGAAAAGCAATCCGGATCGACGATGCGCTTGGGCGTTATATCGAATATGCGAAATCTTCTTTTCCCAAAACAACAACGTTGGAGGGTATGAAGATCGTCGTGGATTGTGCCCATGGCGCTGCCTACAAAGCTACCCCTTGTGTCCTCCGTGAATTGGGAGCGGAAGTTATCGCGTTTGGGAACCAACCCAATGGTACTAACATTAACGGCGAATGCGGTTCCATGTATCCAGAAAAGATGTGCCGAGCGGTCCGCGATCATGGCGCCCACCTCGGTATTGCTCACGATGGCGATGCCGATCGGGTTCTGCTTTGTGACGAAAAAGGAGTATTAATCGACGGAGATGATATTCTGATGATCGCTGCAACCGACATGCTGGAACAAGGTCAATTGGCTCGAAAAACAGTGGTCGCAACAGTGATGAGCAACGCAGGATTGGATCACAGTATTCGATCTCTTGGGGGTGAAGTCGTCCGGACCTCAGTCGGAGACAAGCATGTCATTGATGAGATGCTTCGGCACGGTTATAACCTTGGTGGGGAACAAAGTGGACACATGATTTTTCGAGACTATGGCACCACTGGAGATGGTCTCGTTTGTGCACTGCAAATCTTGCGCATCATGAAGGAACGGAACGCGACACTTTCAAAACTCGCGCATTGTTGGACGAGGTTCCCTCAGATCGTCGTGAACGTTAAAGTTCGAGAGAAAAAACCGTTCGAAGAATTGGATGGGCTGCCTTCACTCGTTCAACAGGCCGAACTCGCCGTCCAAAAGGATGGGGGTCGGTTGTTGTTGCGCTACTCAGGAACTGAACCCAAAGCTCGCTTATTAATTGAAGGTCGTGATCTCGAGAGTCTGAAAATTTGGAGTTCCCTGATCGCGGATCAAATCAAACACCATATCGGGGCTTAACCGCCGGTAATTCTAGCATCCAACAAACGACCAACCCGTTGCAAGGGCAGACGGAGATCCAAGGATTCACTCCTCATTTTTTCACGCCCGACATGACCATCTAGGAACAATGTGGAAGCTGTGTCCCTGTGCCTAAAATGGGTCGTCGCTTCAAATTGGCTTATATAATAAAACTCCTCCAGCATCGGGTTCGTTGGCGAGGCAGGTGGTTGAAACGTATTTATTTGTGCCGAGTCCGCGAATACAGCTAATCCACTTGGGTTTAGAAATTCTTGGATGTTTCGAGCTGGGTGTTGAGCACTTGCTGAAAGGATTAGGTTGTATCCGTAACCATAGGAAACACCCGTTGCCTTTCTTTTAAACTCACGCAATTTGATATTCAAAGCGGGACACGTCTCGACTCCTCTCGCGGTTCCGTAACGAGCTAGAGCACCTTGGCTGGCATCAAAACGACGAGTGCCTTCCGATCCTCGTTCAATCCAACCAAACCAATAATGATCCCCGCCGTTGGTCGACGCACCTCGGTAGCGGAATGTTCGCCCATCGTGATCATCCCAATAAAGTTGGGCTGCTAACCCCATTTGCCTCAAGTTACTAAAGCAAACACTGCCGTCTGCAGCACCCTTCCCTTGCTTGATCGCATGAAGTAACAATCCTGACAAAACCATGATCAACGCGATCACAACCAACAATTCTAACAGGCTGAAGGCCATTCGATTGGCTTCAGCTCTTTTGATCTCGAATCGTGTGTTGCCGCTAAAGATCATCAAATTCTGGGGGATTGAGCCTTTCTGGATCCAGCGAAAGCGACCAATCCGAAAAGTGCCAATAAACTTACTGTAGTAGGTTCCGGCACCGCAGTGATGCCGTCGATTTCCACATGGCCAGCGAGGACGTCGATTCGAACGAAACTAACCGCCCCAACATAGACGGATTCACCCGAACTATTCCTTGCCCAACCAAGGTCAAAGCCTGTTCCACCTGCAGACCCCGCATAGAGGGAGCGTATTCCAGAAATGTCCTTCCCTGCAAAATCAACTGCCGTCAGATTTGGATTCGCGACCTGATCGAATCTTCCAGATCCATCGGTCGGGTAATATGTCACTAAGCTAGGAGCTAGAGACGGCGTGAGTTCAAAAAACGTTATTCCATCCCCACTCACGGATACTCGCGAAACACCGGGAGTGCTGGGATAAACGCTCCCATCGGTAATCCCACCTCCTGCATAATCTCCATTGGTGATGACAAAAAACGAATTTCCGAAAACGGAAAAATCCATACCAAAAGGATTCTCGGGATGATCGTGAAACGGTTCATCCAATTGTAAAGTCACGAAACCACCTGCACCGATAGAAAGCAGTTGGGTGGGTAGATAAGGACCGTTAAAAGGATCAACCGGTCCTCCAAAAGGGCCTTCCGTCACTCGGGATGACACCCCGATCACGGATGAACTGTTTGTGTAACTTTGGGTGAAACCAATCCCCGAATGATAATCGAGAACTGCCCGAACCGTGTTTTCACCAAACAATACGGAAGTGGACGCGAACCACGACAAAAGAACTACTAAACGACTTGTCTGCATTATTAACCTATTTTAATTAGCCTGCTTTCTGGGCCGATCATGTGTGGGAGGACAGCCCAAGGTTAAAAAGCAAACGCCTTCAAACCCCGGAAACAGAGAATGAAGGCAAATTCAATGCCCTCCCCCATTCCACATGGGCGAGGACTGGCCCCATCCTTCTCTTTGACGGAGAAGTGAATCGATCAAGTATTAGTTGATCAAAATCAGATGAGCACAGCCTGATTGATATACTGACTTGTGGGCTTCGTACCTTGTCTCCGCCTTCCCAATTTTCGAAAAAATCAGTGGCATTGGAGATTTGTAGCCCATCACAGTGGCGTAACCGTCCTCGATTCACACGAGGTTCCCAATATTTGGCTGTGGTAAAGTTGAACGAAGAGTTCAACAATTATCAAAGAACTGGAAGAGCTTGCAAATCACAGTCCTCCAAAGCAAGCGGATTTTAACCGCTTTTTGCTGAGATCACTGCCGCCCTAGCATTGGTCAAACTTGTTCGGCAGAAACTACTCGAAGTAATTCATCGACAGTAGTCAACCCTTGGATCACTCGATCCAGGCCGCTTTGCCAAAGAGTCCTCATCCCCTGCCCTACGGCTATTTGTTGCAACGTTCTGGTAGGAAGTTTTTGTAGGATTGCATCTCTTAAAACCTCATCGGCAATCAACATTTCTGTGAGAGCAGTTCGGCATCCAAAACCTGTGTGGAGACACTCTGAACAACCCTCCCCCCTCATGAACACTGCGTTGGCGAGAACATCAGAGGGAATCATGTTCAGCAAGGAGGCTTCCGGCTGATATCGTTGGGCGCAATGTCGGCAATTGTTCCTAATCAGGCGCAACCCCACTACTCCGATGATACTGGACGAAAGCAAAAATGGCTCGATCTCCATATTGATCAACCGAGCGAATACACCGCTGGTGGTTCCACTATGGATGGTGCTGATCACAAGGTGCCCCGTCAAACCTGCCTGAACCGCGATGGAAGCTGTTTCGGCGTCCCGGATCTCGCCGATCATAATCACTTCGGGATCCTGCCGCATCAATGAACGCAGAGCGATCGGGTAGGTGAACTCGCGGGCACGATTGACCTGCGCCTGACTCACCATAGGGAGATGGCATTCGACAGGATCCTCCACTGTGCTGATGCTGACGGTGGGTCCGGCACGTTGAGATAGGTGATAAAGTGCCGAGTAAATTGCTGTGGTTTTGCCTGAGCCTGTAGGGCCAGTGAGTAGGATTAATCCACTGGGACGAGTCAACAAGTGAACAAAGCTCGCCAACGAATCGGGATCAAATCCCAGAGCATCTAAATCGAAACTCCGTCGTCGAGGATCAAAAACTCTGATTACAATTTTTTCGCCTCGCACTGTCGGGAACACGGATAACCGCAATTCCGCTCCACCTAGCTCAGGGTCTGCGGGAATATGACCTTCCTGTGGTAGATCTGTTTGGTAGCTGATGAGGTCTGCCATAACTTTCAACCTACCAGAGACCTTTTCGAGTAATCCGAGCGGTAAGTGAACCAACTCAGTGAGAACCCCGCTCAAGCGCACACGAACCACCAAAGTGCTTTCCCATGGTTCAATGTGGATATCGCTTGCGCCCGACTCCAGCGCATCGTGGATGATGTAGCCTACCAATCTTCCAATCTCAACGTTCTGAAAATCAGAAAGGGACTTGAGATAATTTGTAGTCTGGGTCATTTCCTTTTATTAATCGGATGCGGGCTTTCAAAAAACGATTAAACCTACCCCATTCTTTCCTCCAACTCGTCAGGATGAAACGTCAATTGTGCCATACAGTGTGCGTTTTTCTCCTTTCTACCGTAATCTTGTTTCCGTAATAAAACAATCAGCAATGGATCATCCGCTCCTACGTCGGCTTTGCCACACCTCGGAACCGACCTCAGACGGGTTACTTTCTGCTTTTCTCGATTATATTCAGGAAAAAAAGATCGAGCTCTACCCTGCTCAAGAAGAAGCCATCCTAGCCCTATTCGAAGGCCACAATGTAATCCTGAATACCCCCACTGGATCGGGGAAATCCCTAGTGGCTGCGGCTCTCCATTTCCTCTCCATCGCGCAAGGTCGGCGATCCATCTATACGTGTCCAATTAAAGCACTCGTTAACGAAAAATTCCTAGCTCTCTGTAAGGATTTCGGACCTGACAATGTTGGACTGATTACTGGCGATGCGACTGTTAACCGCGATGCCCCAATCCTCTGCTGCACTGCGGAAATTTTGAGCAATATGGCTCTTCAGGAGGGTGATTCCGCGAAGATTCATGACGTGATCATGGACGAGTTTCATTACTATTCCGATCGCGATCGTGGGGTCGCATGGCAGGTGCCCCTATTGATATTGGGGCAATCCCGTTTTTTGTTGATCTCTGCAACCCTTGGGAATCTGGATTTTTTCTCTCGTGAGCTTACTCAACGGAATTCAAAAACTACAACCATCGTTCGGTCTTCAGAACGCCCCGTGCCTCTGATGTTTTCCTACACCGATATTCCGTTGGAAAAGACGCTCGATCAATTACTCCAGAACCACCAAGTTCCAGCCTACATCGTGAATTTTACCCAGATGGAAGCTGCGCAGACTGCTCAAGATCTATTGAGCCTAAACTTCTGTTCCAAAGAGGAGAAAAATTCACTCTCAGTCGCCACAGCTGGATACAAATTCACGAGCCCCTACGGCCCTGAAATTGCGAAATTACTGCGAAATGGAATCGGACTTCATCACGCCGGATTGTTACCTAAATATCGAGTGCTTGTTGAAAGCCTCGCCCAACAGGGTTTACTCAAAATAATCTGCGGAACAGATACCTTAGGAGTTGGGGTCAATGTCCCCATAAGGACTGTAATCTTCACGAAACTTGCAAAATACGATGGCCATAAAACTGCATTGCTGACAGCTCGCGATTTTCATCAGATTTCTGGTCGCGCAGGGCGCAAAGGTTTCGATCATATCGGCTATGTTATTGCCATGGCTCCCGAACACGTGATCGAAAATCTGCGTCTCGAACGCAAAGCCGGAGGAGATGAAAAAAAACTCAAAAAGATGGTAAAGAAAAAGCCTGTCGAAGGCTCGATCAACTGGAGCGAAGAGACCTTTCAACGGCTGTTAAATTCGCCACCTGAACCGTTGGTTTCACGTTTTCAAGTAACCCATGCAATGCTTCTGAATGTGTTGTCCCGACCCTCAGATGGGTGCGAGGCCATGCGCCGACTCATCCGCGCTTGCCACGAAACCCTCGCAGGCAAAAAACAACTGCGCGATAGAGCTTTTCAACTCTTCCGAGCACTGCATGAGAGGCAAATTCTCGAAGTTCTTCCGGAACCATTAACCACGGGAGCAAAGGTGAGGGTCAACCTGAATTTACAGTCAGATTTTTCCCTCAACCAAACCCTTTCACTTTACCTCCTCGATACCCTTAGACTCCTCGATCGCACCAATCCTGATTATTCACTAGATGTTCTGACCCTAGCTGAATCGATTGTGGAGGACCCCGATATCATACTCCGCAAACAACTCGATCGAATCAAAACGGCGAGGATGAATGAAATGAAGGCGGAGGGCATCGAATTCGAGGAACGAATTGCCAAATTGGAGGAATTGGAATACCCAAAACCAAATCGGAAATTCATTTATTCCACATTCAACGAATTCGCTGCAAAGCATCCATGGATTGGACAGGAAAACATTCGACCAAAATCGATCGCTCGGGAGATGTTCGAAAACTTTCTGTCGTTCGCCGATTATGTTCGGGATTATGAACTCCACCGTGTAGAGGGGGTATTACTCCGCCATCTTACCGGTGTATATAAAGTTTTGGTTCAAACAGTCCCGGGAATTGCGCGGACGGATGCATTGGAAGAAATGATTGATTATCTTCACTCGCTGCTAAAAGCGGTCGATTCCAGTTTACTTGAGGAGTGGAGTCGCCTTCGGGATCCTAATTACCAACCTAAAACGATTAATACAGCCGAACTCAAACCTACAAATTCTCACCTCGCCCCCGATATCACGCGAAACAAAGCTCAATTCACTCAGGCAGTTCGCAACCGCATTTTCACCGCTTTACGTTCCCTTGTTTCGCAAGATTATGAGAGTTTCATCGCCAATTTTTCTAATACTATCGACGGAAACGGGACAGATTGGAATTTGGAAAGGATTGGTGAACTTTCGAACAATTACCATCTGAACCATGACCGAATCCGCCTCGACCCTGCTGCACGAAGTGCAATAAATACACGAGTCCAGATTTTGAAGGATAACTCAGCATGGTTGGTCGAACAGATGTTGATCGACACCGAAGAGGAGGATGCGGACCCATGGTCCCTTGTTTTTCGAGTAGATCTGGCAATTTCAAAAGCTAATCAATTTCCTGATTTACAACTCTTGGCTTTCGGCAGGATAGACGATCAAGTTGATCACGATTTCATGGCACAACATGAAGGATCTAACGAACCAACATAGACCTTCTTTCTCGGAGGCATTCTGGTTTTGGTTGAAACTCGGATTCATTAGTTTCGGCGGCCCATCAGGCCAAATTTCACTTATCCACGAGGAACTGGTTGCAAAGCGTCAATGGATCTCAGAGTTTCAGTTCATTCGCGCTCTGAATTTTTGCATGTTGTTACCGGGTCCTGAGGCGCATCAATTGTCGATTTATATCGGGTGGCTTCTCCACGGAATCAGAGGCGGAATCATTGCTGGGGTCTTTTTTGTAATCCCATCGGTTCTGATCCTCGGAGCGTTGAGTTGGTTATATGTCCTTTACGGTAATGTAACTTGGGTGATCGCTTTATTCGTTGGAATTAAACCAGTCGTTGTGGCAATCGTGGCCACTTCTGTGGCTCGCCTCGGGAGGAAGGCATTTCGTTCCAACCTACTCTGGATGGTTGGGGGAATATCTTTCTTCAGTCTATTCGGTTTTGGGATTTCGTTCCCATGGGTAATCCTTGGAGCCGCAGTGATTGGTTGGATTGGCGGCCGTTTCGCACCCACACAGTTTACCTTGGGAGATTCGCCAAAAGAACAAAGTCCTGATTCCCTTCATTCCTCACACAAAAGGAGCCAAACAATTCTCGGTTTTGGTTCTCATGCCCGGAGAGTATTGATCATGGGACTCTCGATTTGGTGGGGTCCAGTCATCCTATTAACGGCGTGGCTTGGAAAAGATCATTCCGTAGTGCAGGAAGCAGTTTTTTTCAGCAAGGCAGCAGTGGTTACATTTGGAGGAGCGTATGCGGTATTACCTTATGTTTCACAGCAAGCCGTGGAGAGCCATCATTGGCTGAGTGCATCTCAGATGATGGACGGTTTAGGCTTAGCGGAAATCACTCCGGGTCCTCTGATTATAGTTCTACAATTCGTTGGATTCTTAGGCGCGTATGCAAATCCTGGAGGGTTGGCCCCATCAATCTCTGGTTTTCTGGGGGCGCTTGCAACAAGCTGGACCACCTTCGTCCCCAGTTTCATCTTCATCTTTCTCGGGGCACCTTGGGTCGAACGTTTACAAGGTCAACCTAGGTTGAACGCCGCTCTTTCCGCAGTCACAGCGGCAGTGGTGGGTGTTATTTTGAATCTTGGAATTTGGTTCGGGTGGCAAGTTTTTTACTCCGCTCACCACGGCGTTCATTGGTTCTCATTGGGAGTCGCAGTTTTGGCATACATTTCATTAACCCACCTGAAAATGAATTTACTGAAGGTTATTGGAACCGGCATGATTCTCGGATTGGTGAATTCTTATTTTTTATGAATTATATGAAAAGGCACCCGTGCTATCGTTTTCCAAAAACGAGATCTTTCCTTTTTGTTGCTGGGTTCACCTGCTACTCTGCCGACCGTGATTGAGTTCCTTCAACAAATCATCAACGGCGTCGGCCTCGGAGCCATTTACGCTTTGATAGCCCTCGGTTACACGATGGTTTATGGAGTATTACGTTTCATAAATTTTGCCCACAGCGACGTGTTCATGGTGGGAGCTTTTTCTGGTTATTTATTCTCTCGGTTTTTCCAAATCGAATCCATCTTCGGAGGAGTTATGGTAATGATCCTTTCGATGGGGTTATGCGCGTTACTTGGAATGACAATCGAGAGGTTGGCTTATCGCCCATTGCGCAATAGTTCAAAACTGAACGTTTTGATAACCGCAATCGGAGTCTCACTTTTCCTTGAGTATAGTTTTCAGATCAAGCTTACAAAACCGTTATTGTTCCCTGCCCTGTTTCCTGTGAAGTCTTTCCTCTTACCCGGTGGAATAATCCTTTCGAGCACGCAAATCCTTGTTATTGGGATGACTCTTTTTCTTATCGTCCTTCTCCAATACATCGTCCTTTACACCAAGATTGGGACAGCGATGCGTGCAGTTTCATTTAACCCCACTGCTGCTTCGTTGGTGGGAATTAACAACGACGTTGTGATTTCCTTCACTTTCGGTCTTGGTTCAGCATTGGCAGCCGCTGGCGGCATTCTCTACGCTTTAAACTATCCCAGTATCGAACCGTTGATGGGAGTGCTCCCTGGGTTAAAGGCATTCGTAGCAGCCGTTGTCGGGGGTATCGGAAACATCCCAGGAGCTGCCCTCGGCGGCCTTCTTCTCGGCGTCATAGAAACCTTTGTTAACGGCAGTCCATACTCAACCTATACCGATGCGATTGCCTTTATCCTGCTCATTTTTATCCTTATTTTCCGTCCCGCAGGACTTCTAGGGAAAGTAACCGTCGAAAAAGTCTGAGATGCAGCATCGTCCAAAAACTTTTTTAATCGGCGCACTCGCCTGCGCCCTTGGCACGAGTTTTCTAGCCCCTTATCTCAATCCCTACTACCTCGATGTAATCCTCACTGTGGGGATCAATATCGTCCTCGCGGTCAGCTTGAATCTTGTTAACGGATATACAGGCCAATTCTCCTTGGGTCATGCGGGTTTTATGGCCATCGGTGCCTATGCCTCTGCGGCGTTCACCCTGTTCGCGGCTCCAGCGATTTTTCCTAATGCAAACGGGTGGGTCACCCAAGCAGTTTTTTTTCTCGCCCTTCTCCTTGGGGGTGGGATTGCAGCCGCTGCAGGAATCGTCGTTGGTGCACCATCACTTCGACTCAAAGGCGATTATTTAGCCATCGTGACGTTGGGATTTGGAGAAATTATTCGAGTCCTCTTGCGCAATGTGGATTCTCTTGGAGGAGCTCTGGGGTTAAATGGCATCCCATTTTACACCAACCTCTTTTGGGTAGCTGTGTGGGCTATTCTCACAATTTACGTCGTCCTTGCACTAGTTCACTCCACATTTGGGCGCGGTTTCCTTGCTGTCCGCGACGATGAAGTGGCCGCTGAAGCGATGGGGATTAACACAACGCGCTACAAGATCATCGCTTTTGTCGTCAGCGCATTTTTTGCGGGCATCGCAGGTGGTCTTTACGGTCACTTGAAGTCCTCGATTGATCCAAAAGGATTTGATTTCATGCGATCCATCGAGATCGTGGTTATGGTGATTCTCGGGGGGATGGCGAATACTCGTGGCGTTATTTTGGCCGCGATTCTCCTCACCCTGCTTCCCGAGGTTCTGCGCCCTGTCGCAGAATATCGAATGGTGATTTATTCCCTTCTATTAATCATCCTGATGCTCACCCGACCCCAAGGGCTATTTTCCTTTCGCTCCAATCGTCCTTCTGTGCGCACGCCATGAATTGCCACCTCCTAAAACTCGACGCCTGCACAATCAGATTTGGTGGACTTACAGCGGTTTCAAATCTCGATTTTCAGATCAAAGCCAACGAACTCGTGGGTTTGATCGGTCCTAATGGAGCTGGAAAAACTACGGTTTTCAATTTGATTACTGGCGTGTATCAGCCTACCGAAGGAAGGATCGAGTTTGATGGTCATTCAATTTCTCGTTTAGAGCCCTATCAGATTACGAGCCATGGAATCGCTCGCACATTTCAAAACATTAGGCTTTTTCCATCCCTCAGCGTCTTCGACAATGTCCGTGTGGCCTTTCATCTCCACCTTTTGAGTGGAGTTTCTCATGCGTGGTGGCGTGGCAAAGCGTTTGCTCAAGAAGAAAAAGAGGTCTCCGACCAAGTGATGGAGCTACTCCGCATTTTCCAATTAGAGAATCATCGCGACCTTTTCGCAAAAAACTTACCCTACGGCGACCAGCGCCGATTAGAAATCGTCCGTGCATTGGCAACCCGGCCAAGAATGTTGCTTCTCGATGAACCTGCTGCCGGAATGAATGCGACTGAAAAACTTCAACTCATGAACCTCATCCAGTTCGTCAAAGACAAATTCCAAATCTCTGTCCTGCTGGTCGAGCACGATATGCAAGTGGTGATGGGGATTTGCCAACGTATTGCTGTATTGGATTACGGCATCAAAATCGCTGAGGGATCACCGGATCAAATTCGCTCGGATCCAAAGGTAATCGAAGCATATCTTGGTGAGTAAAATGCCCGAAATCCAAGCCAATCTTCTGGAGTTGCAAAATGTCGTTGTGACTTACGGCGTCATTAACGCCCTTCAAAACGTCAGCCTCAATGTTTCTAAAGGTAGCATCGTTACGCTCCTCGGCGGAAATGGCGCTGGGAAGACTACCACTCTCCGAGCGATTTCCGCCCTCGTCCCCGTCAAATCAGGCCAAGTGCTTTATCAAGGAGAGGAAATAACCAACCTTAAGGCGCATCAAATCGTCAGTCGAGGTCTGGCTCATGTTCCTGAGGGACGAATGGTTTTCTCTAATCTAACCGTGTTGGAGAATCTGCAGATGGGTGCCTATCTGCGCAAAGATAAGAAGAAGATTAAGTCCCAACTCGAATTCGTCTTTACAACCTTTCCAAGACTCCAAGAGCGGGCGAAGCAAATCGCAGGAACTCTATCAGGAGGAGAGCAGCAAATGCTGGCAATCGGCCGGGCGCTGATGAGTGAACCTCAGTTCTTGATGCTGGATGAACCCTCGTTAGGGATCGCACCACTATTGGTAAAAACGATTTTCGAGAAAATTGTGGAAATCAACCGCGAGCAAAAAATAACGATTCTACTCGTGGAACAAAATGCTAACCTCGCCCTCGAGATTTCCGACTACGGATATGTTTTAGAAACGGGAAGGATCATTCTCCAAGACCGATCTTATTCCTTAAGGAACAATCCCGATATACGGAAAGCCTATTTGGGTGGCTAGCCCATCTTAGATGGACTAAGCACCCGGACGAATTAATAACTCCTCAATCACGGCGCGAGCAGGGAGGTTGACGGCTAACATCACGCATCGGGCGATATCATCGGATTGCATCATTCGAGCGCGAGCCACCATGTCAGGAGGGTTCGGCCGGCGGGCTAACAAATCCGTGTCGATGTCACCGGGTAAAATAGCACAAGCACGAATCCCATTAGGACGTTCCTCAGCGTTGATCGCTTGGGTCAACCCCAGAACTCCGAACTTCGACATGGAATAGCCGGGGCCTGCCTTTGGACTCGCCTGACGAGCTGAATCAGAAACAATATTCACGATCGTTCCTGAACGACGTCGGCGCATTTGTTCGAGGAACGCCTGAACACAATAATAGCTCCCGTTCAGGTTCGTGTTAATCATCTCGTGATAGTCCGATGAAGCAAGCACTTCGAGACTGCGCCGAGGGACATTTGTGCCAGCGGCATTCACCAGCACCTCAACCTCTCCAAACGCACTTAAGACTTTTTTTCCAGCCATCGCGACCGCAGATTCAGAGCTAACATCGCAAGTGACCAGCAGACATTGATCTGAGTGTGCACTTTGTTTTGCGGTGTCTTCCAAACTCTCAGATCTTCTACCCAACAAAGCGACTCTCCAACCTTCTCTCAGTAATTGGATTGCACATGCACGCCCCACTCCACTCCCAGCCCCTGTAACAACAGCGTTTTTTATCATAAATGAAACTCTAAACAGGCTTCAAATCATGCCCCAAACCTCCGACCTCGATCCAACTGCGATCTTCAACAGACAGCACTGCGGCATCCATGATTCCTTGAACCATTGCACCTTCGAAAAACGAGGGAGAACATTGTCGTTGGTTGCGGATGGCGTCGATGAACTCGAAACTTTGGTCGTAGCGAAAACTGAAGAGTGGATCACCCGCCATGGCATCGCGAGGGGACCCAGGCCACTTCAAAAACTCTTGTGGAACTGAAATTTTGCTCAGGGATTTATCGCCCTTTTTAGAAACCTGCAATTGATGGGGATGCTCAAGTTGAAACACTATCGAACCTTCACTCCCATTAACTTCGACATAATCTTGGCTGGCAGCACTTTCTCCACGGCCGGTCGCCACTTTGCTGCTCTCCAACACTCCCGAGGCTCCCACTTTGTAGTCAGCCAGAATCGTGACCCAGTCCTCGAGATCCGAAGGTTTGCCATCACGCAAATCATGAAAGCGTTTGGTATTCGCGACCAACCGATCCATTTCTCCAATCAGGAACTGGGCGTAATCGATGCGGTGAGAGAGCATATCGCCGAGCTCGCCAGTGCCGGCCAATTTCTGGACTTGCCGCCAACCGATATTGCGAACACCCCAATCCTGCAATCGGCAGCTACGGAAATGGTAAGGTATTCCGACTGCTCCTTTTTGAATCAAGTGTCCCATGTAACGCATCGCGGGAACGAATCGATAAGTGAACGCCGTCATGTGACGAACATTCGCACGCTCAGCCGCAAGATACATAGCTCGCGCATCCCCATAATTCATTGCCATGGGTTTTTCGCAAAAAACATGCTTGCCCGCTGCTATCGCGGCTAGAACTAATTCTGCATGAACTATATTTGGCGTCGCAACGATGACCGCATGGACGTCATCCCGCTTCATTACATCGTGGTAGTTGCTATAAACTGCATCCAACCCTGTTTGACTTTTCGCTCGCGATAAAGTCGCAGGATCCGTGTCGCAGAGTGCCACTACGGCGACATCTGGGCACATTGCTAAACCCGGAAGGTGATTCTGTAGTGAGATTCCGCCGCAACCAATGAGGGCAAGGCCAAGTTTACTCATCTGTTTATAATAAAAATAAAACAGGGACGACTTTGTGTGCCGTCCCTGTTTCGAAATGTTAGTCTAGACCTTCACCCACTGCCGGCTCTTTGCGGATTCTTCGACAGCCTCCAAGACGCGTTCATTTTTTAAACCATCTTCGAATGTCGGATGCACCGATTTTCCGTCCATTACCGCTTGGACAAAATCCGCAATGGTATGAACAAAGGTATGTTCGTAACCGATGATGTGTCCAGGAGGCCACCAGTTGCCAACAAACGGATGCGTTCCTCCGCCTTGGGTCACCAAAATATCTCGGAACCCCTGCCGATCCTGAGGGTTTGTATTGTCAAAATACTTGAGGCGATTCATGTCTTCGAGGTCGAATTGTAGCGACCCCTTGGATCCATTGATTTCAATTGAAACGTGGTTCTTTCGGCCTAAAGCGAACCGAGTAGCTTCAAGATTGGCTAGTGCGCCGTTCTGAAAACGGCCGATAAACATCGCTGCATCATCCACAGTTACTTTGCCCATTTTTTTACTGCCTTTGGCTCCGAGACCGTCCCCTTTCCCGCTCTGATCCATCAGCGGACGTTCTTTAATGAATGTATGCATCAATCCACAAACCTCTTTGAATTCGCCGACGAGGTAGCGTCCTAAATCGATGATGTGGGCGTTGATGTCTCCATGGGTTCCACTGCCAGAAACACCCTTTTGCAAGCGCCAAACTAGAGGAAATTCAGGGTCAACGATCCAATCTTGGGCATAGCGGGCTCGGTAATGGAAAATTTCACCTAGCGAGCCTTCATCAATCATTTTTTTTGCCTGAGCAATCGCAGGGATCCGACGGTAGTTATGGCAGACCATGTTAACCACCTTCGCTTTCTTAACCGCTTGGATCATCTCCTTACACTGAGCGACCGTCAGAGCCAGTGGCTTTTCACAAAGGATATGCTTCCCAGCTTTTGCTGCAGCGATGGCAATTTCGGCATGGGAATCGTTCGGCGTATTGATATCAACGATGTCAATGTCTGGACTGTTAACTACAGCCTTCCAGTCGGTTGATGCGTGCTGCCAACCCAGTTGCGCTCTAGCCGATTCCACCCCAGCCAAATCTCGTCCACAAATGGTGTGCATCTCGACGGAGGCAGGTAGATTAAAAAAATGAGGTGCCTGACGCCAAGCGTTGGAATGCGCCTTCCCCATGAATCGGTAACCGATCATGCCGACGCGAAGTGTTTTCGCCATACGATTCAAAGTATTGATTGAATTAGGTAACGCGGACTTTATAGTGTGCTGAGAAAGTCAAGTCAACGAACGACTTGTCAGTTCTAACTCATACGCCAACAATTAGGCGTGAAACTTTTTTGATCGGAGTGTTTTGCCTCCGATCGCCAGTATGCAGGTTCAATTACTCAAATCGAAAATCCATCGGGCCGAGGTGACTGGAGCCAGCCTTCAATACGAAGGCAGTATGACCATCGCTCGTGATCTCATGGAGAAAGTCGGACTGCTTCCGTACGAACGAATCCTGTGTAGTAATTTGGCCAATGGGCAAAGGTTCGAAACTTATGTTATTGCCGGTGAACAGGGCTCTGGTGCCATAGTTTTAAATGGTGCCACCGCACACCTAGGAAAAAAAGGTGACCGACTCACCATCATGTCGTTTGCATCACTGACTGCAGCGGACATTCCGACTTGGCAACCCCAAGTCATTGTTCTAGGTCCTGATAATTCCATCATCAACGAACGGGGAATCTAATACTCGCTCATGACCTATACCGCTAGCGAAGTAGCCGCGTTGATTGGCGGTCAAGTCATCGGAGATGGTTCATTGGTGTTGCACCGTTTAGCTCCGGTTGCCACTGCCCAACTCGGGGATCTGACATTCGCAGAGAACGAAATCTACTTCGAAAAAGCCCTCAAAAGTTCTGCTTCTGCCATCCTCATCGATTCCGAGGTGCACAATTGCACCAAGACTTGTATCCGAGTTCCAAAAGCGAGAGTAGGTTTTGCCAAAGTCTTGGCACTGTTTTTTCCAGAACCCAGTTTCCCAGCCGGGATTCACCCAACTGCAGTCGTAGATCCTTCAGCAAAAATCGATCCAACCGCCCACATCGGCCCCCACTGTACCGTGGGTCAAAATGTTGAAGTCGGACCCGGTGCAGTGCTCCGAGGGATGAACTTCATTGCTGCTGACAGTAAGATCGGCGAAGCGACACAAATCTTCCCAAACGTAACAATTTACGCTGGAACTCAAATTGGCAAAAGAGTTCGAATCCACAGCGGGGTAGTTATCGGCTCGGATGGTTTTGGGTATGTATTTGATGCCGGACACCACCTGAAGATCCCCCAAGTCGGAACGGTCATCATCCATGATGACGTTGAGATCGGTGCCAATACAACTATTGATCGAGGAGCTCTGGAGCCCACTGTCATTGGGCGCGGCACGAAGATTGACAATCTTGTACAGATCGCTCACAACGTCGTTATTGGAGAACACTCTATCGTCGTCGCACAGGCGGGCATCGCGGGAAGCACGAGAATTGGACGAAACGTAATCCTCGCCGGACAGGTCGGCGTAGCAGGCCATTTGGAGATTGGGGATCGAGTGACAGTCGCGGCCCAGTCCGGCGTAATGCACAATATTCCCGAAGGTCAAAAATGGTTGGGTAGTCCAGCCCAACCCGACCGAACCGCTAAACGCGTTATCCTTGCGTCTTTGAAACTTCCAGAGATACTTCAACGAATCGCAAAACTTGAACGAGATTCTCAACCCGACACCGGCCAAACCGAGTAAGTTCCTCAGTATAGAGACCGCCTTTAGTGCGATTCTGTTTCGGTGCTTTTTCTGGGGATTTTTGTTTGTCGTGGTGGGTTCGCGACCCTCGCCATCCGCCGAACGTCCACCCCCTATACTTAGAGAATTCCGAGGGGTCTGGATTGCTTCGGTCGGCAATATCAATTGGCCTTCACGGCCCGATTTAACATCAGGCCAACAACAACAGGAACTCATCGCACTTTTTGATGAAGCAGTCAGATCCCATCTGAACGCAGTGGTGCTTCAAATCCGACCCGCAGGAGATGCACTCTACGAGTCACGAATCGAACCTTGGTCCCAATACCTTACTGGAATCATGGGAAAAGCTCCCGTTCCATTTTACGATCCGCTGGAGTTTGCGGTTCGGCAGGCACATGCCCGTGGGCTAGAGTTGCATGCATGGATCAATCCCTATCGGGCAAGCATCCTGCCGAGGAAAACCCCGCTTGCCAAAAACCACTTAGCAATCCTTCATCCTGAATGGGTACGAACGTACGGAAATCATCTGTGGATGGACCCCGGAGTGAGTGAGGTTCAATCCCATGTAGTGAGCATCGTAACCGATTTGATCACGCGTTATGATTTGGATGGCATCCATCTTGATGACTACTTCTACCCTTACCCAGAAAAGACCACCAGCCAGACCATCTTAGCGTTTCCTGACGCAAACACTTTTTCGAAATACCAATCGAGTGGAGGAAAACTCGGTCGCAGCGATTGGCGTCGGCAAAATGTTAACTTGCTCGTCGAACGCCTCTACCGGGAGGTCAAACGATTAAAACCAGAAATCCGCTTTGGTATTAGTCCATTCGGAATTTGGCGCCCAGGCCACCCCGCCTTAATTCGAGGTCTCGACGCCTACGAGAGCATCTACGCGGATGCCAAACTATGGTTGAACGAAGGTTGGGTGGACTACATGAGTCCACAACTTTACTGGGGATTTGAAAATCAAGGACAGGATTTTGGAGCCTTGCACCAGTGGTGGCTCAGCCAAAACAAAAAACATCGGCATGTGTGGCCTGGACTCAACGCGGTCAAAGTTGGACAGGCTTGGAAGGCCGATGCCATCGCGCGCCAAATTCTCTATACGCGTCAGGCAGGAAGCGATTCAGGGGTAATTCTGTGGAATATTGGAAGCCTACAACGCAAAACGACTCAACTCTCTGACTTATTGCGAGACCGAACCTACCTCCAACCTGCTTTGCCTCCTGACATGTCGTGGGTTAACACGAAACCACCTCCCCCACCGATAGCTCACCTCTCGAAGGCAGAAGGAACGCAGTGGAAAATCATGTGGTCATCGGGCACTAATCAATCCCCAGCGCGATGGGTGTTTCAACATCGAGGTGGCAACGTCTGGACCACGGAGATTCTCCCGGCGATGAATACTTCCAAGATGTTTCCCACCAAACAGCAAATACCAAATGCGATGGCTCTCTTTGCAGTGAGTAAAGCAGGACATACCAGCAGAGCCACCATCGTCATCCCTTAACCAACAGTCGGATTCTCGGGTGGCGGCATTTGGCCTGGCGCGAGGATAAAACTTCCATTTTCTCGATTGAATTTCGGCTTCCTTCCATAGAGGACAACTCCCAAAGAATTCATAGGCTTGGCCGTATTGAATTTATAACCCAATGCCTCTAGTTCAGCGAGGATTTGGAGCCTAGTTAAAGCACGTCCATTCGTCATTTTCATGACAGCTGATTTGAGGGAAACCGGGTTGTTGCCCTGCCCTGTTGCACGTCCACGGGGCCTTCCTTGATACCCAAAAACCAACCCCAAAGCGGCATTAATTTCTGCTAATCGGGTTTCTAAGGATGATTTTTCCTTAAGGGGACTTCCAGAAACTCGAATTCCTACCAAAGAAACAGACATAAAAAGTGAGTAAGGAGGGTAGGTTTATCGTCGAAGACTTCATGCCTGAATTGATTCGTTCCGCCGAACTTTCCTTCTTTTCCCTGACCGAACG